>Ga0172369_10001752_pt1 | contig 30982 bp, 20 predicted proteins | sample LakKiv25m_FD_114539 | JGI IMG/M metagenome (GOLD analysis project Ga0172369, IMG submission 114539) | Freshwater microbial communities from Kabuno Bay, South-Kivu, Congo - kab_022012_11.25m | ecosystem: Environmental > Aquatic > Freshwater > Lake | place: Democratic Republic of the Congo... | reverse complement strand
TGCCAAGGCTTGTCCGACGGCGGATCAGTGTCATGATCCAGGGACTTGCGCGCCGGAAACCGGTGTTTGCTCCAATCCGGCGAAGAGCGATGGTTCGGGCTGCAGTGACGAAAACGCATGTACGACCGAATCCTGCCAGCAGGGCGTGTGTGCGACGGCGCCGGTGACTTGCCCTGCCAACGGCGCCTGCAGCGAACCCACCGGCTGTACCTGTCTCAAGGGGTACGTCGCGATCGAATCGAGCAGCGGCACGGTCTGCGCCGCCGATTTTCCAGCGTGGGGCCAAAGGCCCGTCAGTCCGAGCGGCCTTTTCGACAATGGCGACGGTACGTTCAGCGATCCAGCGACAGGGCTCGTGTGGTTGGAACAGGTCGACAACACGGCCATGAGTCAGGTCAACGCGGGCAACAATTGCAGAATGTTGGGCACGTTGGGGGGCGGCGGCTGGCGCATTCCCACCGTGGCTGAATTGGAAACCGTGCTTGACCCCAGCAGCGCCGAACCGTCGGTCGTCGGTTGGCTGGCCGGCAACATCGGCACGGGCAACTACTGGAGTGCTGTAGCCGAAAGCGCAGTCAACGATTCTGGTTGGTTCGTCAACTTGCGCAGCGGCGTGACTGGCGTCGCCAATACGGTCGCCATGAACGGCGCCATGCGTTGCGTCCGTGCCAGCAAGCCGGCAACCACGATCGCCATGCGGTTCACGGTCAACTCGGTGGCTGGCACCGTGAAGGACAACGCCACCGGCCTGACCTGGCAACGCGACGGCGGCGCAACAACCGCGAAATCTGCCAGCAATGCAGCGACCTACTGCAGCATCCTGAGTCTTGCCGGTGGCAGTTGGCATCTGCCGACCATCGTGGAACTGTCGGGATTGACGGATCGATCCGTCGCCAACCCGGCCATCGACGCGGCGGCCTTCAACAACACCCAGGCGGCGCAGAGCTATTGGTCGAGCACGAGCCTACAGGGCGATGCCACGAAGAATTGGAGCGTCGTCGCGCAAACCGGCGCCAGAACCCCGCTCGCCCGCACAGAAACCCACGCCGTCCGCTGCGTGCGCGAGTGCACCCAGGACAGCGAATGCGACGACGGACATGTCTGCACGACGGACGGTTGCAGCGCCGGCATGTGCACGCACACGACCATCAGCTGCCCCACCGACAGCGATCCGTGCACCGATGACGCCTGCGACGACGCTCACGGCGGCTGCTGGCATCCCCATGCCGCAAACGGCACGCTGTGCAACGATGGCCAGGCGTGCACCAAGAATGACAGTTGCACGACCGGCGTTTGTGAAGGAACATCGTATGCTTGCGGTGCCGCCACGGTCTGCCATCAGTCGGGCACCTGCAACGGCGACGGCACCTGCAGCTTCGCCAACGAGGCCGACGGATCCCCGTGCAGCGACAGCTTGGTGTGCACAACGGAATCGTGCCTGGCCGGTTCGTGCCATGCCACGCCCATCACCTGCACCGGAGCGGCCACATGCAGCGAACCCGGCGGTTGCGCTTGCGATCCTGGCTATCTGACCTTGTCGGTCGACGGCAACCTCTTCTGTGCGCCCGATTTTCCGCAATGGGGAGCCAGACCGCCCAGCCCGCCAGCGACGTGGTTCACTGACAACGGCAACGCCAGCGTCAGCGACGCGCAGACCGGCCTGACCTGGCAGAAGGGCGCGTCGGCGAGCACGATGGCGCAGAGCGCCGCTTCCGGTTACTGCGACAGCCTCTCGTTGGCCACTGCGACCGATTGGCGCTTGCCCACAGATGCGGAATTGCAGACGTTGCTTGACTACGGCGCGTCGCCGGCCAAGGCGGCCAGCGTGTTCGGCACCGGCAATGCCGAGGCCTTGTGGACGCGCATTCCGGTCGACCCCATCGTGCCGAACAGCATCTGGACCGTCGGTTTTGACACTGCCGTCAACGGCTACGACGCAACCAGCGGCAGCCGGCGCGTGCGCTGCGTACGCGGCCAGGATCTGAAACGCTCCGGCTTCGTCGCGCCGCCCAACCGCTTCCAGGCGATCAGCGGCACGGTCACGGACACGGCGACTGGCCTTGTGTGGCAGGAAGACGGCACGGCAGCCGGCACGCTCAACCTTGCGGCAGCACAGACGTATTGCGGGAACTTGGCGCTCGGCGGCGGCGGCTGGCGCTTGCCCACGGTCACGGAATTGGTGTCCATTGTCGACCGCACGACCAGCCTGCCCGCCGTCGATGGCAGTGTGTGGCCCGATACCGATGGAACGTGGTACTGGAGTTCGACTTCGGGCGGGAGCGGCCTGGTGTGGACCGTCGATTTCGTGGTCGGCACGTCGGGCACCAAGAGCACGGCGGACACCGGCGGCGAGGTGCGGTGCGTGAAGGGGTTGGGCGCGTGCAGCCTGCTGAGCGGGACGGATTGCGATGATGGAAACGCTTGTACGACGGATAGTTGCGATGTGAGCTTGGGTTGCCAGCATACGGCGTTGACAGGTACTGGTTGCGACGATGGCAACGCCTGCACGATACAAGACACCTGTGCGACAGGTGTCTGTGGCGGCACAGCCAAGAACTGCAGTGACGGCAATGAGTGCACGACCGACGGCTGCAATCCAGCGACCGGGTGCTCGTACATCAACGTGGATTGGAACAGCTGCGGCGCTGGCATGGTCTGCAACGGCCAGGGCGCGTGTGCGGATGTCAAGACGGCCAAGGGCATGGCCTACATTCCGCCGGGGACGTTCTGGATGGGGTGCAATGCGGCCAAGGATGGCAACTGCGGCCCCGAGAACACACAACACAAGGTGACCTTGAGCGGCTACTTCATGGACCTGACCGAGACGACAGCCGGCCAATACAAAGCATGCGTCGATGCTGGAATATGCGCGGTGCCTGCTGCGGTACAGCCAGCGCCCGCCGCGACCTATCCAAGCTCCATCGCAAATCCCGTCAACTACGTCAGTTGGGCACAGGCGCGACAGTACTGCCAATGGCGTGGCGGAACGTTTGATTTGCCGACTGAGGCGCAATGGGAGATGGCCGCGCGCGGGCGCTGTGAGATGAACGGAGTCCCTGCCACCGACGTGAGCTGCAAGACCGCGATGCGCCGATATCCTTGGGGCGACACGGCAGCCAGTTGCGCGGTCGCGGTCATGTCGGATGGAGGTGATGGGTGCGGAATGTCTGTCACCTGGGCTGTGGGCTCCAAGACTCCGGGCGATAGCCCGTATGGACTCCATGACATGGCTGGCAACGTGTGGGAGTGGACACGCGACTGGTACGGCGCATTCACGGCTGACGACCAGACGGATCCTACCGGTCCCGCCAGCGGCGCATCCGGCCGAGTGCTGCGGGGCGGCGCGTTCGACAGCAGTAGTGCAAGCCTTGTCGCGGACGTTCGAACCATGGACTCGGCAGGAAGAGACTACATTGGCATCCGCTGCATCAACCAACCGCCCTGTTCGTCCATGGGCTGCGACGACCTCCTGCCGTGCACCGTGGACAGTTGCACCTCGGGCACCTGCTCGCACAGCAACGTCGCCGACGGCACCGAATGCGACGCGGGCGACACGGCCAAGCAGTGCGTTTCCGGCGTCTGCCAATGCAAGCCGGGCTACGGGCTGTCGGGCGGCGTTTGCGCGCCAACCCTGACGTCTTTGAGCATCGACGCCGCAACCTTGACGCCAGCGTTCGCCGCTGAAACGACGAGCTATTCTACCGTCGTGGCGCCCGACGTGCTGGTGGGCAACCTGACGGCGACGACGCTTGCGGGTGTGAGTCTGACGCTTGCGGTGAATGGCGCGGCGGCGCAGGCGATCGCGTCGGGCGTTGCGGTGTCGGTGCCGCTGAATGTGGGGGCGAATACGCTTGTTGTGACGGCGAGTTCTGGGGCTGCGAGCCGGGCGTACACGGTGACGGTGACGCGGCCCATTGCGGCGCAGCAGGCGTATGTGAAGGCGTCTGCAGGCGATATCTCTGATATCTTTGGTTATTCAGTTGCCATCGACGGCGACACGCTGGTGGTCGCTGCTCAACGCGAAGACGGCAGTGGATCCGGTGTCAATCCAAGTCAGAACAACAACCTGACGGACGCCGGCGCTGTGTACGTATTCGTGCGGCAAGCTGGGACGTGGACGCAGCAGGCGTACCTGAAGGCGTCGAATCCAGAAGCGAGTGACTATTTTGGGTATTCTGTTGGCATCTCGGGTGATACCATCGTCGTGGGCGCCAACTGGGAAGACAGCGCGGCGCCCGGCGTCAACGGCAACCAAGCCGACAACAGCGCCACCAACGCCGGGGCAGTGTATGTGTTTGTCCGGCAGGGCGGTGTTTGGAGCCAGCAAGCGTATCTGAAGGCGTCGAATCCGGGTTCTCAAGACCGCTTCGGCGAGCACGTGTCCATCTCCGGCGACACAATCGTCGTTGGCGCACTGTACGAGGACAGTGCCGCCATGGGCATCAACGGCAATCAGGCGGACAACACCGCCACGGATAGCGGCGCAGCGTACGTCTTCACCCGCCAGGGGACGACGTGGAGCCAGCAAGCCTACCTCAAGGCGTCGAACGCTGATCCGAACGACGGTTTCGGTGCGCGAACACCCATTTCCGGCGACACGATCGTCGTGTACGCCCCATCGGAGGACTCGAGCGCGACGGGCATCAATGGCAATCAGGCCGACAACTCGGCCACCGACAGCGGCGCAGCCTATGTTTTCGTGCGACAAAATGGTGTGTGGAGCCAACAGGCCTATCTCAAGGCGTCCAACACAGGAGCGGGCGACCGCTTTGGCGTTCCGGCGATATCCGGCGACACCATCCTGATCGGCGCGCCCTGGGAGGACAGCGCCGCCACCGGTGTCAACGGCGCCCAGACCGACAACAGCGCCGATGACAGCGGCGCCGCCTACGTTTTTGTCCGCAAGAACAACACATGGACGCAGCAGGCGTATCTGAAGGCATCGAACACGGACGCGTATGATTACTTCGGCATGCCCTCAATTTCAGGCAACACCGCCGTCATCGGCGCCTCCGACGACAGCGCCGCGACCGGCGTCAACGGCGACCAGGGCAACAATGGCGCTGGCAACAGCGGCGCCACATACGTGTTCCTGCGCAACGGCGAGACATGGTCGCAGGCGGCGTACCTCAAGGCCTCGAATACGCAGGCAATTGATGGATTCGGAACCACCGACCCGGCCACCGTCGTCGGCAACACGGTCGTGGTCGGCGCCCCTGGCGAAGACAGCAACGCCACCGGCGTCAACGGCAATCAGTTGGACAATTCCGTGGCTGACTCCGGCGCTGCCTACGTCTTCACCCTCGCCAACCAGACCGCGTGCCAGACCTCGGGCTGCGACGACGCCAACGCCTGCACGGCTGACGCGTGCGCGACAACCACTGGCCTGTGCTCGCACGCCAACCTCGCCGACGGAACCACCTGCGGCACGGGCAAGACCTGCGTCGCTGGCACCTGCGCGTTATTGGGGACGGCCGCCAACCCCGCGCCAGACTGCCGGTCCATCCTGGGTGCATCCACCGGTGACGGCTTGTACTGGCTGTCGCTCGGCGGTTCGACGGTGCAAGCGTACTGCGACATGACGACCGACGGAGGCGGCTGGACGTTGTGTGTCAACGGTGTGGCGGGATCAGCGGCGCCCGGCACTGATCCAGTCGTCAATTCGGGCACAGCGGGCTGGAATCAAGGGCATTTGCGTAACTGCGGAGTCATGCTGGACAAGGGCTTGGAGATCCGCCACCTGATTACGGCGGGTGGTGCCGCCTGCGTCACGAACTTGAACGCGAGCTACGTGGGGAATTTCCATGGATCGTTGCCGTCGGAGGCCGGCTGGAAGACCTTCGGCGCAAGTATCGCGCGGTCTGGCGAGCAGCACGTGGCGTTTGGCTGCGACCAGTCGGGCGGCTTGATGTGCCACCTCGGGCGCGCTTGGGTACCGAGTGGCTGCGCCGGAAGCTGGTACGACTGTGGCTGTTTCAATGCAATCCCTATTGCGTGGCCGCCCTATTGTCAAAACGGACCCACAACCGGCGGATCCCCCGGTTGCATCGGCCGCTACTCGATTTTCGTTCGGTAGACGGTGTGCGAAGTTCGACAGGCGTCATTCGCGCATCTTGCTGGAGCATCCCCGCGCCGCGATCGCCACGCCACCACTCAATCCCCCCGAACCGCCCCAGTCAAATGCCTCAACTTCAACACCGCCAAACTCAAGTTCATCCGCCCCCTTTCCTCGTTCGCCTCGCTCAGCCGCATTCTGGCGGCGTGAGGACTGGTGGTCAAGGCGCGGCGGCCAGTGAGTGCACCGTCCTCTTGAACGAACAATGCAGGGCCTCGATCGGCTGCACCAAGCTAGGCAACTGCACGAAAACTGGTGCCAGTTCTGGAAATTCTGACCGCACCCGTTCCGGAAGTTCAAAGGGATGGAAGGCAGAGGCCCAGTTCCAGATCGGCGGCGATGCCGTCGGTTGGGATTCCTGGGGCGTCGCGATGTCCGGCGATACCGCGGTCTTTGGCGCGCCGCACGACAAGAACTGCACCGGCGCCGGCAAGAAGCGCACATGCATCCAGCCCGGGTCGGTGTTCGTCTTTCGCTGACCGTGCTTGCGACGTCGCAGAGGGGATGGCGCCGCTCGCACTGCGGGTGGCTGACCATGCGCAGGCGCTGGCCTGGTGCGACGGGACTGCGATGGATCGGCGCGAGCACCTGCAGCGCAACTCGCCCTTCGCGCCGCGGCCAACAAGCGCTACACTCTCGGCCCCCGCCGGCCAGGCGCGTGAGGCCCACCATGAGACTTTGCTTGTTGTTCGCCGTGTTGTTGCTCGCTCTCGCGTCGGCTTGCTCCACGACCCCAACGCCGTCGGCCGCGGGACCGGTGGCGGATGCCCAAGGCGATGCGAAGACGGCTCCCGATGCCAAGGTTTCCGAGGCTGGCGCAACCGACACCGCGCAGGTCACCGACGACGCGCCCTCCCTGACGGACACGCCCGCGATCGACGTCGCCGAGCAGGACGTCAATTGGAGCGAGTTGCTCGATCCGGAAAAAGACGTCACGGCGCAGGACATCCAAGAGCCCTCGGGTCCCGTCGGCCAGCTCTATGCCCACACCAAGGACGCGCTCTACCGCCTCGACTTGCAGGCCGGCCAGTTCACGTTGATCGGCAAATTCACCTTCAACAAGAACGGCGATCAGGTGACAGACATCGCGATCGACGCCACCGGCAGGCTCTACAGCATCACGGATCACGATCTCTTCGACTGCGCGGTGGCCACTGCTGCCTGCAAGTGGGTCACCAAGCTTCCCGGCAGTGGCACCTTCAACGGCCTGTCTTTCGTGCCCAAAGGCACGATCGACGCGGAGGAAACACTGATCGGGATCGGCACCGATGGCTCGTGGAACAAGATCGACTTCACGGCCACGGCAGCCAAGGTCACCAAGCTCGGCGATTACGGCGGCACCTGGCTGTCGAGCGGTGACGCATTTTCCGTCGAGGGCATCGGCACCTACGCGACACTCAAGAAGTCGGGCGGCAACAGCGACTCGCTGGCGCTCGTCGAACCGAAGAACGGCAAGTTGATCAAGGTGATCGGCGAGACCGGCGTCAAGCAGCTCTTCGGCTTCGCTTGGTGGCAGGGCATATTCTATGGCTTCTCCGCCGATGGCAACGTGTACACGCTCGACGTCGACACCGGCAAAGCCACGAAGGTCAAAGGCATCACCGTGCCGGCGGGCGCGCAGTGGTGGGGCGCCGGCGTCAGCACGCGCGCAAACGGGACGAAGTAGCGCGCCAACTGGCGGATGAGGTGGCTGCTACGCCGCGCTGCGACGCGCGCGGCGCAAGACGGCGGCCAGGCCCAACAACGCGGCCAACTGCCACCATCCGCTTGCGTTTCGCGAGGTCGAGCAGCCGCTGGCCGGGCCGCCGCCGCCGCTGCCGGTCACGGCCGTGCTTGCGTCTGGCAAGGCGAAGCTCAGGTCGCTGACGGCACTGTCCTTCACGGCCGCGTCGCTGCCCTTGGCGACGTCGATCGGCACGCTGACCACATCTGGCTTGACGCCGACGATGTCGGGGCCGCCCTGCGCGTCGGGCCCCAGGCAAGTGCAGTCATCTGCGCAGCTTTCGCAGCTCTCGCTGGCGTGACAGAAGCCATCGCCGCACTCGGCGATGCAGCCGGCGTTGGTGCACGTGAGGCCTTCCCCGCAAGCGCAGTCCCAGCAGCAGGTCGCAGCCTCGCCGGGGCTGCAGATGTTGTCGCCGCATTGGACGAGCGTCTTGCAAGTTCCCATGTTGCATTGCTTGCCGGCCGGGCAGCCGCAGTCCTGGCAGCAACTGAGCGGACTTTCGCCCGTGTCGCAGATCGAATTGCCGCAGCCGGGCGCGACCTGGCACACGCCGTTGACGCAGAGCAAACCGCCGCCGCAACTGCAGTCCTGCGGGCAGGTCGCGCAGGTCTCGCTGAGGGCGCACGCGCCGTCGCCGCACGGTTTGGGCGGTGCGCCGCAGTCGGCAGGGCACGTGGAACTGGTTTCGAAGCCATCACATTTGCCGTTGCCGCACACCGTGGCGGCGACGCAAGCGCCGGCCTTGCAGGAAGCGCCGCCGCCGCACGCGATCTTCTGCGAGATCCAATTGCCGCACCCGTCCTTGTACCAGACATCCGAACCGTTGCAGGCGGAGCCGACCGTGGGAATGCACCAACTGCCGTCGCTTTCCTTGGTGCACGTCGTGCCGCCGGGGCAACTCGCGCTGGCGCAGGAGAGGGCGCAGAAGGTGATGGAAGTGCCGCTCCAGCCTCGACAACTTGCGCCTGCAATGCACTCGTCGCCGCTCGGGCAGGCTGCGCAACTGCCAGCGCCGGTGCACGCGCCGGGTGCGGTCTTGGCGAACGTGTAAGCGCCCGCTGCCTCGGCAAAAATCTTGAGGTAGTAGCTGCCGCTGCCTTTGGTGATCGAGCACGCGCAGCCGCCCGCGTAGGTGTCGTTGCGGACATAACCCTCGGCGCCGCCCTCGATGAGTTCGCTGCCCTTGCTGTCCAAGATTGCGCAAGAACAATCGAAACTGCTGGCATTCGCGGTGACGGTGCCGGCAAAGGCGCCGCAACCGGACAAGCTGAAGTAGTCGATGTCGCCCGCGGCGCATGCCGTGCCGGAGTAGGGCGTGCCGCTGGTGATGGCCTTGGCGGTGGTCAGCGTGTCGTTGATCGAGGTGCACGGCGCGACGCCGCCGCCGCTGGTGTATGCCTGCAAAGCTTCGAGATCGCCGTTGAATTCGTCCGTGTCGCAATTCCCGGAAATGCCGGATACGGAGCCTGTCTCCGCCGTCTGCCAGATCTTCCAGTCGTTCCACACCGATGGAAGTGTGGGGCAGCTCACGCCCCAGTTGGCCACCCACAGTGGCAATGCTGCCTGCGCGGAACTACCGACCGAGTTGCTCCAGAAATAGGAACTTGTGTAGATCAGCGGCGCGACGCCAAGTTTGGCCTGGACATGCGCGATCCATTGAGCGATCGCCGCCTCCACCTGCGCTTTGCTCTGCCCGTCCGCGGCCTCGACATCGAGCGTCGGCGGCAACATGCCGGGCTCCATCGGTCCCATCATGTCGAGCAGCAAGTCCGCCTGCGCAATCGGATCCTGGCTCGGCCGAAAGAACTGGTACACACCCACGACAAAGCCCGCCTGCTTCATGGCCGGCCAGTAGGAGGCGAATTTCGAATCCGGCGTGTTGATGCCGTCGCTGACGCGGGCGATCACGAACTTCTGACCGCTTGCCTTGACGTTGGACCAGTTGATCGTGCCCTGCCATTTTGACACATCGATGCCGGGCACGGTCGCGCCGGCTGCGCAGACCTTGGCCGCGTAGGCAGCGCCAGGCAAGAGCGCGGCGGCGAGCACGGCAGCGAACAGTCGTTTCATCGGCCCCTCCGCGACAGCGGCAGCTCGGCGGCGCGCGTCGCGGCGTCGATCGCAAGATCTGCTGTCAATTCCAGCCCATGGCGCGTCCGTTTCAGGAACAACAGGACGCGGTTGCCCGGCACCGGCTCGCGTGCCAGCGTGCCGCGGTACTGATCCTGCTCGGGCATCGGGCATGTCTTGCGTCCCGCGCACGCGCGCAGCGCCTGCCACTGCGCTCGCCAGCCCGCCTCGTCCACGCGCAAGCGCGCGGGCGCCTTGCCGCGCAGCGTCTCCACGGTTGAAAAGAGGCGAATCAGGCGATGAAAGGGCTGCACGTGGCGGCCGGTCGGAAGGAACAGGACTTCGTTCAGTGGATCAGCAACTTGCGCCACAACCACGACGTCGCTGCGCGTCCACGCCGTCGCGAGATCGATTTCGCGCGCCCAAGCGGGCAGGGTGGCCAGTTGCAACAGCAGAACAAAACTAGCGATTTCCAGGATTCGACGCATGAGCACCTCGGCAGGGGCAAAGGGCGGTTGCCGAGGCCAGAGGCTACGTGGCGCGCGACTGAGGTTCAAGGGTCTAGGCGCCTGCCGCTTTGTCAATTCCGACGAAGCGTTGTTCTCGTCAGCGTTCTCACGCCACTACTTCCGCTCTTTGGCCGCTAACTGCGCGAGCCTCGATGCGAAACACGATCATGCCGCCCTGCAGATCCACGACCACGCTGCCACCGCGCACGAGGCGCCCGAACAACAGCTCGTCTGCCAGCGGCTTGCGCAATTCTTCGTGAATCAGCCGCGCCATCGGTCGCGCGCCGAACTTCGGATCGTAACCCTTGTCTGCGAGCCACTTGAGCGCAGCTGGCGCGACTTCGAGGCTGACCCGGCGATCGCCGAGCTGACCTTCCAATTGCGCGACGAACTTGTCGACGATCCGCGTGGTGACCGCCGGGCTCAATCTGCCGAACTTGACGCGTGCGTCGAGGCGGTTGCGGAACTCCGGCGTGAATATCGCCTTGTATTCCTTGTCGTCGTCCCCTTCGCTGAACCCGGCTTCGCCAAATCCGACGCGACCTTTTTCCAGATCGCGCGCGCCGACATTCGATGTCATGATCAAGACAACATGACGAAAATCAGAGGCCTTGCCGTTGTTGTCGGTCAAGGTGCCGTGGTCCATCACCTGCAGCAGCACGCTCCATACATCCGGGTGCGCCTTTTCGATTTCGTCGAGCAGCAGCACCGCGTGAGGCGTCTTGGACACCGCCTCGGTCAGCAATCCGCCTTGATCAAAGCCAACATAGCCCGGCGGCGCTCCGATGAGGCGCGACACCGTGTGCCGTTCCATGTACTCCGACATGTCGAAGCGAACGAAGTGCAGTCCAAGCACCAATGCCAATTGTTTCGCCAGCTCTGTCTTGCCGACACCCGTCGGCCCGGTGAACAGGAAGCTGCCCATCGGCTTTTGCGGATCGCCGAGCCCCGCGCGCGCCACCTTGATCGCCGTTGCGACCTGCTTGACCGCCTCGTCCTGGCCAAACACCACTTCGCCCAGGCGTACTTCCAGATCGGCCAGTTGCTGCCGGTCATCGGTCGATACCTGCCGCTCGGGAATTTGTGCCATCTTGGCCAGCACGCGTTCGATGTCGCGGGTCGTCACGCGCAGGCGCGGTCGATCCGCATCGAGCACCTTGTTGCCATTGGCATTCGCGGCGCGCAGCCGCACGGCCGCGCCGGCCTCGTCCATCAAATCGATGGCTTTGTCGGGCATGCGCCGGTCCTTCAGGAACCGTGCGGCCAGCGTCGCCGCCGCAGCCAGTGCCGCATCCGAATACGTCACGTGGTGGTGATCTTCATAGTGCCGGCGCAGGCCCCTCAGGACCGCCGTCGTATCCTCGACCGACAGTTCTCCGACGTCGATCTTCTGGAAACGTCTAGCAAATGCTTTGTCGCGCAGCACATGCGTCCGCATCTCCTCGTGCGTCGTCGAACCGATGCAGCGCAAAGCGCCACTTGCCAGGGCGGGCTTGAGCAGGTTCGACGCATCCATCGAGCCGCCGTTGGTCGCGCCCGCACCGATGATGGTGTGCAACTCGTCGATGAACAGAATCGTATCGTCCTTCTCCGTGAGCGCCTTGAGCACGCCCTTCAAGCGCTTCTCGAAGTCGCCCCGGTACTTGGAGCCGGCCAGCAGCGCGCCCAAGTCCAGCGAATACACCGTCGTGTCATGCAGCGGCTGCGGCGCCTTGCCCTCCTGGATCGCCAGCGCCAGGCCTGCGACGATCGCCGTCTTGCCCGTGCCCGAATCACCCACCAGAATCGGGTTGTTCTTGCGCCGCCGCATCAGCACCTGCGCCATGCGCTGCAATTCCTCATCGCGGCCGACAAGGGGATCGATGCGACCCAACCGTGCTTCCTCATTGAGGTTGACGCAGTAGGCAGCCAGAGCCCCGCCCTCCTTGGCGTCCTCGCTCGCCTCGTCGGTTTCCTCGTCCTCGTTCTCCTCCGCGTCCTCGCCGCGATCGACATGCATCATGCCCGGATCGGCAGGATCGTCCTCCGCACCGCCGTGCGACAAATGAGTGACCAGATCCAGTCGCGTAATCCCTTGCTGTTGCAGGAAATACACCGCGAACGAATCGTCCTCGCTGAACATCGCCACCAGCACATTCGGACCCGCGACGCGTTTTTTTCCCGCACCGCGCACATGCATCGCCGCGCGGTGGATCACGCGCTGCAGGCCCAGCGTGGGTTGCGTCGTCAGATCGATGCCTTCTGGCACCGATTCGATCTGATGCTCCAGGTAGTCGGTCAGCACTTCGCGCAGTTTCGGCACGGAACCGGAGCACCGCCCAATGACCTGCGCCGTCTTGCTGTCGTGCAACAGCGCATAGAGCATGTGTTCCAGGCCGAAGAACTCATGCCGGCGCACCTGCGCCTCACTCGCGGCAACCTGGATGGCAATCTCGAGTTCGATGCTCAACATCCTGCTTTGCCCTCAGACCGGCTCGGTGGTCAACTTGAGCGGCGCACCTTGCGTCCGCGCATAGTCCGTCACCTGCACGACCTTCGATTCCGCGATGTCGCGGCTGTACGTGCCCGCGACGCCCATGCCCTTATGGTGCACGGTCAGCATGATGTGGCGCGCCTCCGTGTCACTCTTGTGGAAGAAATTCTTGAGAATCTCGACGACGAGTTCCTGCGTCGTGTAGTCGTCGTTGTGCAGCAGCACATTGTACAACGCCGGTCGCTTCACCTTGGGATGCGTCGCAAGTCGCAGCCCTTCCTGTTCATTGTTCTCGTCTTGGGGATTGGCCATGGCCTCGGTTGCGCTCTTGTGTTGCCGGTTCGGTGGTGTCGAGGACTTCATGGTAGGACAAACCGTTGTCGTGGCAAGGCGCGGGTTGCCCTGACCCAACAGCGGAGCGCGATTGCCTGCGCCGTGTGTTCGGCGCACGCTCGCGGCCTGGAGGCACCATGAGCGACCCGATGGATCCCGAGCGCCAGCAGCGCCTGCGCACGGAACTTGGCAGAAAAGGTATGGATATCAACCAGAAGCTGACGGATCTGCTCGCCGGCAAGAACGTGACGCTCGCGACCATCGTGTTGCCGCAGGACCAGAAGCCGGGCGAGACGAAAGAGGAGCGCCTGCGCCGCTTCCTGAACCAGATCAGTCGGGCGCAAAAGCGTTTAGGTACGCCGACGTGGGGGCTGTGCGTGACCTGCCACGCAGCGCTGCCCGACGGCGTGCTCGACGATACGCCATGGACGGAGGAGTGCAATTCATGCGCCCGACGATGATTTTGGCGGGTTGATCAACTGAACGGCACGGCTCGGCCAGGCGAGTTCAAGGCCGGCTGCTGCGAGTTGCTCGTGGATCGCGTAGTTCACCGCCTCGCCCACTTGCGCCGACACCGTGATGTCGGGGACTTTGTAGATGATGCGCAAGTTCAAGGCGTCGTCGTCGAAGTTCGCAAACGCAACGCTGAAATCTTTGTCGATGGCGCTCTGTTCAGCCAGAATCGCCTTGACCAGATCCACTGCGCTGCGCATCTGGCCCGCAGTCGTCCGGTAACTCATGTGCAGCGTGAAATCGCGCACCAAGCCAAGAGCATGACTGTGGTTTTCGATGGCGCTCTCGGCGATCTTCTTGTTCGGGACCACGAGCTTCACACCCGAGGCGAGCATGATCTTGGTCGAGCGCATGCCGATTTCGCTGACGCGCCCGCTCTTGCCTTCCCACTTGATCACGTCGCCGACCGAAAACGGACGGTCGGTCATGATCTGCAGACTGCCCAGAATGTTGCCAAGCGTCTCCTGCGCAGCCAGGGCAATGGCCAGACCACCGATACCGAGGCCGGTCAGGACCGACAGCACATCGAAGCCGATACGCTGCAGCAGACCGACGGCGACGAAAGTCGCAGCCAGGATCTTCAGAACATTGCGGGTGAAATAGACGAAGTGCACGCTGACGGGTGGCTGCTTGCGCTGCGCCCACTTCTCGACGCCTTCCTCGAACAGCACGTCGATGGTGCGCAGCAGAATGACGGCCACGACCATGCCGATCGCCACCAGCACCGCGTTCACGAGAATGCGCTGCACATGGCGGTGCAGGTGCAGCACGTGTGCGACGCCGTACCAGGCCGAGGCGAAGAACAGCAGCAAGGCCACCGGCCTGCCGGTACGCAGGACGATCTGGTCGTCGATCTGCGTCTCGGTGTGGGCAGTCAGACGCGGCACGATGCGCGCCATGGCAAAAGCGACAAGACGCCCGCCGACGTAGCCCGCCAGGAGCAAGGCCAACAGGGTCAGCCAGGTCTCGACATCATTGCCGGCCCAGCGGCGGCGCAGCCAGGGCTCGAAGCGGTCCAAGAAGTTGAGATCAGCAAACAACAGCAGGGACACGGCTGGCCTCTTCGCGCTGCAGCTCTTGGGCCGCGATGCGCAGGATGCGGGGAATGACGGCGCGGAAGACTTCGCAATACGGTGAACGGCCCTCGATCGCACCGGAACGACGGTGCAGCAGCAACGGACAGCCGCCTGCGCAACTGGAGCGGTGCCGGCAGCGATTGCACTCCGAATTGCCAGATTTTCGCGAAAAACTACCGAGTTGCGACTGACTCTGTGCCTGATTCGGCAGGCTCTCGGGCCGCAGCGCCTGGGTGCCCGGTTGATGCAGCGCTGCCTGGCACGGACTGACTTCGCCCTTGTCACTGATCGCCAGATAGGATTCGCCTGCGCCGCATGCCTTCTTGATCGGCCGCCACAATTCGAGGTCGCAGAAGCGGTGGGTACGGCGAAAGGACGGCTTTGTTCCTTGAATCACGGCGGTTTCCAGCACATCGTAGGTCTGACCCAGGACGCGCTGCACGCGCCAGAGGGCTTCGCCCGCCAGCATCTCAGGTTCCGCAACGCACGGCGCCTGCCCTGCGCCATGGCGATCGTCCAGAAGACCGCGTCCCCATTCGAGATCACGCACGAGCGACAGGCGGAAACCGATGCCGCGCGCGCTGAGCCAGCGCGCCAGGTCGGGCAGACCCTCCAGGTTGCTGTCGCCGACCGTGACGAGGCCGTAGGGCACGATGCCCGCGGTTTGCAGGACGTCGAGGCCCGCTTCGACGCGGGCGGCCGACGAGCCACCGCCCACGACGGGCCGCATCACGTCCTGTGTCGCGCCGACACCATCGATGGACACAGAGACGGAGACCCCAGCGTCGCGCAGCCACGCCGCGGCCGCCTCGGACATCACCGTGCCATTGGTGAGCACCGCGGCCGAAAAGCGCACGCCGTGGCGGGAACACGCCTCGGTTGCCTCGTGATGAAAGCGCTGCAGGGCGGTGAAGCGCAGCATCGGCTCGCCGCCTGCAAAGCGAACATGCACGCGGTCCACGTCGCCGGATCGCGCGGTCGCCTCGATGGCGCGAAGCACACGCTCCTTCGTCTCTGCGCCCAAGTGCCCAGCATCTTTGTGGATATAGCAGTAGGGGCAGGCCAGGTTGCAGGCGTTGGTGAGGTGCAGCCATGTGTTGAACACACGCTCGGCGCGATCTGTCGGCTGCCAAGGCCGCACACCTGGCGCGCGCACGAAGCCGTTTCGCAGCAAGATCGGTAGCTCGCTCAGATACTTGTGCGCCTCGTCCGCGTCAGCATCGGCCAACGTCCACGCCACTTCTCGGGCTGGTCGACCGTCCGCCGCCTCCAACATCGCCCGACCGTGGCGGCTCAGCAGGGCCAAAGCCTCATATCCATTCGGGTTATGCACGAAATACTGGCTGCCGCACAAGCCCAGGTACAGATCCGGCGCGCGGCGGACGGGCAGGGCGCTGCGATCGCTATCTTGGCCTGGCTGCAAAGAAAGAAGCGTCACCAATCCCCGCCGGAGCAGTCGCTGGAGCAGTCCCACGAGCAATCGCTCGAGCAGTCCCAGGAGCAATCGCTGGACGCACAGTCCGCGGATCCAGCGCAGTCAAAGCTGGCGGCGGCTGGCTTGTCGTCGTATCCAGCGCAATCAAAGGCTTGTGCTGCGTCGTTGGTCGCGCCGCCCGAGCCGTACTGGCTCCAACTGCTTTCCTGCGCGTCGTAGCCGGCCAGCGCGCGATCGTCCCATTGCGCCGTGCTGAAATCGGATTCGGCGATCTGCGTAGCGGCATTGAACTGGCTGGCGTGATCGCCGATCTGATCTGCGCTGCAGATGGGCGAGCCGTTGTAGTTGATGACGTTTACCGGTGCGCCGTAGCTGGACCAATGACTGCCGAGGAATCCAGGTCCATATCCCCAATAAGGTCGAGGGCTAAGCATCGCATCGATGATCATGAGGTTGACAAACGTATCCATCGGATCCCGATAGTACGTGACCCACGGATCGTAGCCCGCTCCGTAGTATCCGGTTCGTGGATAGGCGGGCACATCCCGCAAGTTGGCGTGCCGGGACGCCGAATCCTGGCCCAGTTCGCGCACATCCGCACCGCTAGGCCTGACCACTTGGGCATCCACTGCGTCCAACTCCACCTCTCCATTGGCGAAAACGCGCTGCAAACCGGCCTGGACGGTCTGCATCTGGCTCGTCAGAATGCCTCGGTAGGTCGGGATCAACTGCGCATTGCCGAGCGCCCGCCCGATGCGATCCTTGGCTGCCTCAATGTCTTCGCCTTGGGCTGGGCGCAGTTCCAGGATGCGCGACCCCACCGCAACCGTGGCACTGGGCTGGGTCTTCTTGTGCACGGCGCGCACGGTCACTTCGATGATGCTGTGCAGCCCCTGCGCCTCAAGTTCGAACACGGCCCGTAATACCTTGAATCCTTGAGTAAATCGAGTCGCAGCGCGCCGCATCGACGCGACCAGGAGCCCGGCGTCGTCCGGCACACCGGTCACATCCTGATAGACGACATCGGTATCGACCACGAGGCTGACGGCGTTGGTGATTCCTGCAAGCGCCAGACCTTGCTGGATTTGTTCGGTCAGCCCAAGCACATCGCGCGTCAACCGCGCCTCGCCGGTGCGAAGATCGACGTCCGAGCCGAGCATACCCTTGAAGTTGTCCCAGAAAGTCGGCTTGCGAAACACATCTTCGCCGGGCAGGTAGATGCGCGCCTGAGCTGTCAACCGCATGTCATCCTCTTGTTGATGAACGTCGAATCAATCGACTGAATCAATGTGCGTATCGTGGCTAGCGCTCGCGATTGAACAAGTTCCTCACGTGGTTCGCTTCGGCGTTCAATGCGGTCGCCTTGGCGATGTTCTCGCGCGTGGGCGGGGCTGCCTTCAGGGCCCTGATCCGCTCGTCGACCCCATTGGCCGTATCCAGCAGATCGCCATAATTCTTGCCGCTTTCCAAGCCGAGGTAGACGTCCGCCATGGTCGCCTCGGGTCCGGCCAGCGCCTGTTTCATCTCGGCGGCGAGGTTGGCGTCGCGTTTGCGGCGGCGGTGCAGCACCCAGCCGACCAGGGCCACGACCGCCAGCGTGAAAAAGCCGATTCCAAACCAGGATGGACCTTGGGCGCGGCCCGAGTCCGGTGCGGGCGCAGTCGTCATGGCGCCTGTGTCCGATGTCGCCGCACCCGAGCGATAGGCCTGGTATTCCTTAGACATTCGCGCGCCGTTCCAACCTCTTCCCGCGTTGGCCTGTTGAAACTCATTCCACGTCAGGCCGCGGCTGCCCGCTACCTGGGCCTTCACACTGGCCAGTGCCGTCGTGAGTTCCGTCGTCAGATGCTGCATCTTCTCCATGGGTTTGCCGCCGGCGCGCATCGCCCGGTCCAGCACACCTTGCTTTTCGGCGGCCGACAGCGCATTGCAGCGCAAGTCCCACACCGGACCATTCGACACGACGAGCGCATCTTTGCCCGTCATGCCCAACTTATCGTAATTTGCGGCAAAAGGCGCGGGGTCCGTTCCCGATGGCAGGATGACGAAGTAGGTCTTTGCGCCAGTCTTGGCGGCAGTGGTCTTGGCCAGATCGACCAGTTGCGCCTTGGTGGCATCATCCACGGTATTGGGGCCGCGCGCCACACCGAACTGGCCGGATTGGCGCAGGATATCAGCCACGGCGGTCACAGGATCGGCGTGGGCGGTCGACGCCACGAGCAAGAGGGCCAAGGCGCCAGACCAGCGTGCTGCAAGCTGCATGAAAGCCTCCGGGTTCGTCTTGCACCGGCGCTGTGAATCCGGGCTGTCACACCGCGTCACTGTGCGAGGCGACAGTACATCCGCCGCGCGCGGAGCGTCAATTGACGCTCTGGACAGAACACAATGCCGCTGCGCCGGGCGACTCGCGAGTCAGTACAGGGCAGGATGACGCCGCAGGACTGCAATCTGGGCTGGCGTGACCGTCGTGCCCTTGGGGCTCCAGAACATCAGGTATTTGGCCTGGATGGGACACACATCAGCGGTCAGCACCGGATCTGGCTTGTCGCACACTGGCGTGTCGCCGAGTGGGTCGTGCAACGAGCCGTCGTTTTCGTCCGTGTGCCACAGACCGAGAAAGTGCCCGATCTCATGGGCGATCACTACGCCCCACATATCGGCTGCGGCGTTGACATCTGGTCCGGCAGCCACGACTTTGGCCCACAGGGTGTCGTCGATGGCGACGGCCATGCCTCCCAGGCGCGATCCTGCCAAGCCTGGCACGCCCGCAAGCTGCGACAGGCCCGCCGCCACCGAGACGCCATGGTCATGCAGGCCACTGGTCAGCACCAGTATCGCTGCGGTCGACTTCGGATGCTGCGCGCCCGCATATGCGTAGAACTTCACCAATTCGTTGGTCGCATCACCAGCCTGGACATTGTCGAGGTACTTGAAGTCCTTGCCATAATCTCCGGTGATGTCAAAGAACTGCACGACACCCAGCTTCAAGTGCGCTGCCTGCCATACGGTCTCGACTTTCTTGTGGATTTGCTTCCACTGGGGTGACAGCGGCAGCTCGGCTGCCGGAAGCGCCGTGCCTGGCGCGATGTAGATGTCGAGATCCAGTGTGACGACCTTCGGTTGCGCGATCTCGGGGCGCGACAGCACGCCCAAGTGCAGCCAACCGCCCGCCGCCGCGCCCTTGTAGACCGACGGCAACTCGGTCGCCCGCGTGAAGCCGAAGGTCCAAGGGCCTGCAATAAGGTTGATTTCCGGGGCCATGCCCACCAACGCCGTGGCGCTGCCGACGCCGGGTCCGGCGCGGTTGAGTGACTTGGACCAGTTGTTGGGCGCCAATACCGCGACACCGGCGGGCGAGGTCAGTGTCTCGGCCCACACATAGAGTTTTTGCACTTCGCCGGCTTCGCGGCCGATCAGCAGCATGCCCTGGTTTTTCAGCGGTGCCCCAAAGGTCGCTGCGGGCGCCGTGCCCTGGCCGGACGGCACCTCAAAGACGCCGAGGTCCGCCCAAGCCTGATCAGGTCGCAAGTTGGGTGCACTCCAGCAGTTTTCGTCGATGCGGCCATCCTCGTTGTCATCGATGAAATTGGCGCATTGCTCTTGAACATCACTCTTGGGCTGCGCGTCCGATCCCCACAACTTACTGTCAGGCTTAGCAATATCGAAACGGATGTCGATCGTCGAAACAGTATCGACGACCGCGTTCGTGGTGACCTCCGGCGGGTCGAATGTCGCGGCTGCCGAACCGCAGCCGGCGCACAGCCACAAGACGGTGGTCACGGTTGCTAGACATCGCATCATCAGTCCCATTCCCCGGCAGTTGCGCCTGCGCCGCCATGGTAGCCGAAACTGCGCGCTGTGGCACGCGGTACCGTTCAGGTTGATCGGCGCAAGCTCACTTCGCCAGCAAGGTCGGTCGAAAACCATTCAGCAAAACTTCGCTCCGGTCGGGCCAGGGCCCACATCGCCTTGGTGACGATGGACTCGAATGTCATGTCGCGGGCCTCGATCGCGCCGGCTGCGAGCAGGGCTCGGCCGCCAGCGTACATGCCGGCGTCGGTGCCGCCGCGGTGGCATTGGCTCGAAATGACAACGTGAACATCTTGATCACGCAATGACTCACAAAGTGGCGCAAGATTAGCCGTTCCCTGGCTGGGGACGTTGCCGACGCCGAAACCCCGGACGATCACGGCCCGGACGCGATCGCGGGCAGAGCCCTGCAGCAGTCCCTCAAGGGCGGCCACGTCTAGGCCGGGGAAGACCGTGACGGCGAGTACCCGCGCGTCCAGGGCCGTCTCCAGGGCGAAGCAACCGTGCGATGTGCGGACCCGGGGCCAGTCGATGTCCAGCGACACGCCGATGCGACCCAGCGGTGGCTGATCCGGTGTCTCGAAGGCTTGGTAATCGCTCGCATCCGCCTTCGTGGCGCGGCAGCCGCGCAGAATCGAATCGCCGAAGACGACCAGGACTTCTGGAATGTGGCGCGTCGCACACTCCACCGCCGCCGCCAAATTGGCGCGCGCGTCCGTGCGCCATGCCTCCAGCGGCCGCTGCGATCCCGTCAACACCACGGGCCGGTCCAGGTGTCGCAGCATGAACGCCAGCGCCGACGCCGTGTACGCCATGGTGTCGGTGCCTTGAATGATCACGATGCCGTCGTAGCCATCGCGGGCCGGCTTGCCGATGCCGCCGCGATCGGTCAGCAACTGCGCCAGCTCCTGCCATTGCCGCGGCCCGACGTCGGACGAGTCAACATTCCAGGGCGCAACGAGGTCGATTTCAGCAATTTCAGATAGTTCTGGTACGCGCGCCAGCAACCGCTCCAGGTGTTCGGCGGGCGCGAGATCGAGACGGCGCCGCTCTGGCAGCGCCATGCCCAGCGTGCCGCCGGTATGGACGATCAGGACACGAGGGTGGCGGTGCATGGCCTAGAAATGGCCGGCGAAGGTGAGGCGCGGCTCGTAGCGCAGCGTCGTTTCGGGCGGTGACGGACGCGAGGTGATGGCGTCCTTGTCGCTGTAGATCCACTTGTCGTAGCTGGCCTTGACGGTGCGCAGGTCGACGCCGAGGGCGAAGTGTTCGCTGAGGCGGTACTCGGTTTGCAGGCCGAACGGCAACGCCGTGCCGGTCCACGCCTTGCCTGTGGCTTCTGGCTGCACTTCGGTCTCGTAGTAGTAGTTGATGTCAAAGAAACCATAACCGCCATAGAGCTTCAGATCGACCGGCAATTGGCCCTGGCGCACGAAACGCAGCGGATGAAAGCCAACCATCGCCGCGGCGGTGCCCGCACCTGCCATGTCGATCTTGGATCCGAAGGTGCCATGCCAACTGAGGTCGGCCCAGAGCGAGACGTAACCCAGGATGTTGTAACCGATCTGCAGGGCCGCCGCGATGCCGGTGCCCTTGTTGGTCGTCACCAGCCGCTTGTAGGAATCGGGAAAGGCCGACTTGAGCAGGGACGCGTTGGGCGTGCCCGGAGGGGGTGCCGCATCGCCCTTTTGCAGGGCCGGAATCACCTGACCTTCCCGGCCGCCAGCTGTCGCGTAACCTAGGTTGAATGAAACAAAGAATCCTTCCCAGCGCGATCGCGGGGCCGGGCGTTCGGACGGGATCTGCTCATCGTCTGTCCCGCGCGGCGCAGGCACCTTGTCTGGCGGGGGCACGACGGGAGGCACCGTTCCCGGCACGAGGTTGCCCTCGCCTTCGGGTCGCGGTGTCGCAACGGGAGGAGGGGGCGGTGGCGCAGGCGCGACCGGAAGCGCTTGCGGCGTCTGCACTTCAGGAACTGCCTGTTTCTTGGTCTTTTTCTTCGCTGCTGCCAGCGCCGGACTTGCCCAAGCGCACAGCGAAGCGCACAGGACGAGACGCAACGACAGAGGCGCGATGCGCCGAGCGAACTGCTTCATGGGGCACCTTGGTCCGTGAGAGGCAGGGAAGGGCCGGCTCAGCACAAGGGCACACACCAATGAGGGTGCGACAATGAGAGTGCGACAATCAGAGTGCGACAATCAAAGTGCGACGAGATCAGAGCACCGTCGCGAAGCTATCCGGCAAACCAGAGACCTGAAAGACTATGCGCGCTCGCGGGCGACGCGCACGGCCTTCTTGCGGCGGCGCTCGGCCTCGCGGCCGCGACGCTTCTTCTCTTCCGAGGGCTTCTCGAAGAAACGGCGCTTGCGCAACTCCTTGTAGATGCCTTCAGCCGCCATTTTGCGTTTGAGCATCGACAGCGCGCGGTTGACGTTGCCGTCCTGCACGGCCACTTCAATCGGTCGAAACTCGACTGATCGCGCGGAGGCCCGGTGCGGGCGATCGCTGCGGGGCCTGTTGTCGTTCATCGGATCTTGGATGTCGCTCATCAGCCGTCGTGCTCCTGGTTCCATTCTGGGCGTGCGGGCAGTCGATCCATCGACGGCTCGGGCGCATGCGAGGCGTGGGAGTGTGCCAGACAGCGCAGCAGATGGCAAGACAGTCTTTGCGTTGGACTACGCCAGCCCCGGTTGGTTGTCCTCGGGCTCCGGCAACAACGCAGGCACTGGATCGCGCCGCGGCGGCACGATGGGCTGCGACGCCATCGCGGCAAGGCGCGGCGCACACGTCAACATGCGGCTGTCAGCATTCGCGAACAAATCCATGGTCAAGCCTTCGAACTGGCGCATCACGTAGGCGTTGAGCACCTGCATCGGCCCGCGCAGGGTACAGTCGTTTTCGTCCCGATCGCAGCCGATCTGGCCATCCTGGCAGCACACGACCGCGATCTGCTCTTCAAACGGACGCACCACATCGAGAAAATGAATCTGTTCAGGCGGTCGCGCCAGGCGGTAGCCGCCGCCGACACCTTTGACGGCTATCAGCACACCGGCCCGTTTCAAGCCCTGCAGGACCTTGGCGAGGATGTCGCGCGGAATACGCTGCGCACTGGCGACTTCAGACACAGACACGAGGCCATCGCCTGGCGCTCGAATCATGTGCTGCAGCGCGATGAGCGCATATTCCGACTTTCGACTGACCTTGAACATGAAACCTCGCGCTTACGCTAGAACCAGGAGCGCGCCATTGCAAGACACTGGCGCAAGTCAACCATCGAATCGGTGATCGCTCCTGCGCAGGTGCCCGCGAGGGTGCCCCCCAAGCCGTTGCCGAGGGCCAGGAACAGCGAGCGTGGCTGCAGTGCGCGCTTGACGGGTCGGATGGACGTGCGTATACCCTAAATAGGACTAGAAAGGTCCGGTTTCAACTCCCGTACTCATCACGGGAAGAAGGTGGTGGATGACGTTGGAAGAAACCCAGCAATTTCGACGCGAACGAGCAGAACGTTTGACCCTTGAGGACGAATTCTACTGCCGGCCGCGCAGGCGTCGTTTGACCATCGAGCGCTGTCTGGAAGATTACATGAACGCGAATGCGTTCAGCGACAAACACAGCGCATGTTGGCGATGTCCCCAGGGATGTACGAACAGGCAACAGTACGCCGACGCGCGGTGATGGCGCGATCGCGTCGCGGGCTCATGCGCCAGGATGGGCGGGTGCGGGCGTCTCGGGCGCAGGCGGGGCAGCCGGAACTGCCTCTGCTGGAACGGGAACAGGCGCCATGGCGTCCGCGGGCGGTGCGTCAGGTTGCTTCGCCGGCTTGGCGGCACCCCAGCGCGCGATGATGCTGACCGACGCGATCTGGAAACTGCTCTCGAACAGGCCGTTTCCGACGATCGGTGGCGATGCGTCCAGGCCTTTGCCGAGGGTCTTGCACTGGGGCGCGGTGTACGGCGGCTGGCACGGAGATAGCGCTTGAACTTCGCGGACTTGTGAATTGGTGACCGTGCGCGACGGCTGCAGGATGTGCTCATAACCGGCGGCGACTTCGTAGTGATCCGTGATCTTCCAGGATAGACCGGCCGCGAGGCCCACGCGCTCCCAGCCGATGAAATCCAGGTTGGTGTACTCCTGCTTGACTGCGGCGGATTCATAGAACGTTCCGGCGCGCAGCGTGACGCCGCGTGCGACCGGATAGCTGCCGCCCAAGCGCACGCCCCACACATCCTGGTACTGCTTTTGGATGGCAACGTCGGCGAGCGGTTGATCGAACTTGTTGCCGACCAGATTGACCTGGACTGGACCTTCGAACTTCAAGCGAAATGCATCCAACGACTTCCACGCCTCGTACGTCACATTCAACTCGACATCCCACGAGTCCTGGCCCTGCTTGCCGCCTGCATAGCGCGCACCCGCGACGGCCGTCCACGGCATCTTGAGCGACAGGGTCACGCCGTCCTTTTCGTGTGTCAGCTTCGTCGATGCGCTCATCGCAGGCGAAGGCGTGATCTGGACCTTGCCGGTGGCCACCATGTCGATGGGCATCACGCGGCCGGCCAAGGCGAAGCTCCAGTGATCGCCGGGCCGGTACAACCCGCCAAGCCGCAACGCGGGAGCGAAGGTCTGCGCCGCATCGATGTCCGTCCGCACGTCCCATGCCGAGTTGGCGTAGCCGCACGGAGTGGCAGCCGTCTTCTGCGGGTTGTCGCAATGTGCCCCTGCATCATTCGGGTTGAAGTAACCGCCTGTCGTCATGGAGAAAAACGCCTTCGGCATGTACATCCATTGGAATGTCGCGCCGACGGCGAGCTCAGGCGTCGGGGACCAGGACGCAGCGAAGGAGAGGAAGGCCAACAGCATGTCTTCTTCGAGCAGCATGTAGCGCGACGCACCAGTGGCGGGGAATTTCACCTTGCCGACCGCAGAGGGGCCGTAGACGCCCAAGCCGAACGTCCAATCGCGCAAACCGAAGTCGTGGCTGAGGAAAAAGTGCGGCGCTGGAAAGATGCCGGACTGGTTCGAGACGGGCGCGGCGCTCGTTCCGTCCGAGTAGCTGCGCGTGAATGTCAGGTTTTCGTTAACAAAATTGCTGCCAAGCGTGAGCCTGGCGCCTTTTTGGAAGGCGAGGCCCGCGGGGTTGTAGTGCAGGGCGAGGCCGTCATCCGCAGACGCAGCGAACGAACCGCCGCGCGACAGGGCTGCGGTGCCGTTGTCGGGGAACTCGAAGCCGCTCGCCCACGCGCCAACGGGCAGGGCGCAGGCACAAAACGCTACGAGGACTGCGTAGGGGCGCAACGAGCGACGATCCATCGGGGTCTCCAGATCGGGGGGCGGCAGTGGTGCAGCGTGGGCTCACGCATCCGCTTGGTTTCGCGGATGCGCAAGCTGTGCAGTGTAGAGCCGTTGCGGAGACGACGCAACGCGTGGTCTGGTCTTCGCGCACGTCAGGAACCGGCTGGGAGTGCCTACCCGATGCGCTTCGCGCGACGATCGAGCCACAGCAGCACCAGCGCCAGGCCCACCAGCGCGCCCCCGACCGGCAATGCGAAGTCCATGCCGCCAGGGACGAACTGCGTCTTCCACTCGCGGACGATCACGGTGTCGCCGAAATCGTCCTTCGTGGTGTTCTCGATCAGCACTTTGGTCGCCGTCCACGGCCGGGCGCCCGACATGAACCAGTATCCGGCGACCGCCACCGCCAGAATGATGAGGACCGCGGCCAGCCTCTGCCTCATGTGCGCCTCCCGCCCCAGATTCGCTCAGAAAAAGAAGTGCGCCTGCAACGTGTACTGACCGGTAGCATACTCCTTGGTGCGGATGTAGCGATATTCCGGACGCAATTCGATGAACGGCATCGGGAAGTACTGCACGCCCAGGACGTAGGCGTCCGTGCGGAAGGATCCCGCGGCATCAGGGCCGGTCGTCTTGGCCCATTCGCCTCGTGCCTCGACGTCCAACCACTCGAACATCGGATAGCTGGCGATGATCATGTAGTTGAGCGTCGTCGTGCCGCTGGTTGGCTTTGACCGCGAGATTTCCCCCATCAGCGAGCCCAGGTACGTCTTCCCGATACCGGCGAAACCATACAGCATTTGAAACTCGTCGGCGCCGAGCAGCGACGCTCCTAGCCACGAATTCAGGCCCAGCTCCAGCGACTGCGGCGCCAAGGTCAGCGTTCCGGAATAACCCAGGGAGTCTCGCCTGATCGGCGTTGTCTTGTTACCCGCGAGTGACAGCACGGAATCGGACAGGTTGCGGGCCATGAACACGCTGGCTTCGGCGCTGACCCAAGGCAAGCCCTCGTAGCCGATTTCTGCCCCAAGATCAGACCAATACGGCGCAATCATCGGCTTTGGCCGTCCGCCCATCAACGCGTTGGTGCGGATGAGCATCGTGTGATCATCATGCCGAATGCCCACTTTGGGCTGAATCATGCCGGCGCGCAGGTACGGCAGCGTGATGCCTGGTTGGTAGCGCGCCCACGCCTGCCAGGCTGACTGACCGGCATAGATGTGCTTGCCCAAACCGAAGTCCAAGGCGTAGAGGTTCACGCTGCCGAGAACGGTCAGCTCGCTCAGCGGTTGCACAGCGAGCGACGGTGAGAACTGCATCGGTACGAACAGCCGCTTGCCACCCTCATACTTGCCAAATGCGTCGTAGTGTGGCGGCGTCTTGAACATCTGGTAACGCGAGTCGAATCCGACAGTTGCGCGACCATCCAAGAACGTGTTGCTCTTCAGATCGTGCAGGCCCTGCCAACCGAGCTGATCCCAAGTAAAGCTGCCGGCATGGTTCACTGCATACCAGCCCATCGCCGTGCGCAGGCCGCCGCCGGCCGCATCGACGTGGCAGTTGCTGCAGCGTGCGCCGGTCATCAGCGTCATGCGCGGCAAAGCTGAAGCTTGACCGGCCATTGCGAAACCAGCTGCGAGCAGCACGGCAGTCAGCGCCGCGCGCACGGCGCATCGCGTCATAGCGCCACCGTCCCCTTGGCGCCGTCAAAGAGCACCGTGTAATGGCGCAGGTTGGTCTGCGCCGGTCCAGACAGGACTCTGCCCGTCACATCGAAGATCGAGGTGTGGCAGTTGCACGTCAGCCGCTTCGTGGCCTGGTCCCATGTGCCTCTGTCGTCCGGCGACATGTCGCAGAGTTCATGCGGGCAGATGCGCGACAGCACGGTCACGTCGATGTCGCTCGAACGGATCATCAAGATCTTCTGGCCGTGTGTGTCGAGCGAGACCGTGCCGCCTACCTGCGCGAGATCATGAAAGGCGGCTTTCGTGACATCAAAGTCCAAGGTACCGCCTGTCGGTTTGAGATAGACATCCGATACTTCGCAGGCGGGCAGGGCGTGCATTGCGGCTGCTGAGCCGAGCAGACCGCCGAGCTTGCACAAGAAGTGACGCCGCGAGTCGCGGGGCGGGCCCTGCACCGGCAGATCGATGGAATAGCACGACTTCTCAGGCATGGTCCCTTCCGCGTGACGACAGCGTTGCCGGTGGCGCGGACCATGGTGGCAAAACCGAAGCGTCGCTTCAAGGCCCCGGTGTCGGCTGCGCGGGCAAAAAACACGGACCCGCCGCCACCTCGCCCGAATCGGGACAGAAGGCGGCGGCGGGTCCGCTCACTGAATCACGGAATCACTGAATCACGCACGCCGTCGACGGCTAGGCGCGACCACCCTTGGCAGCCCATTCTTCCAGCATCGCCGTCGTGACCGACTTCGGACGCTCAAGCGCGTAGCCAAGCCCGCGATCCCACGTAATGTTTGCCAGCACGCCGATGGCGCGGCCGACGCCGAAGAGCACGGTGTAAAAGTCGTACTCGGTCAGGCCGTAATGCCACTGGATCACGCCGCTTTGCGCGTCGACGTTCGGCCACGGGTTCTTGGTCTTGCCCTGCTCGGTCAGCACGCCCGGCGCCACCTTGTAGATCATGTTGACCAGCTTGAAGAGCGGGTCGCCTGGCAGGTGCTTCTGGCAGAACTCCATCTGCGCCGCGTAGCGCGGATCCGTCTTGCGCAGCACGGCGTGGCCATAGCCCGGGATGACATGGCCGGAGTTCAGCGTGTCCCACAATGCCGCCTTGACGTTCGCTTCCGTCGGCTCGGCGCCATTGAGCTTCTTCTGGAAGTCCATGATCCAGCTCAGGACTTCCTGGTTGGCCAAGCCATGCAACGGACCTGCAAGTCCATTCATGCCCGCGCTGAAGCTGTAGTACGCATCCGACAGCGTCGAGGCCACCAGGTGCGTCGCGTGCGCGCTCACATTGCCGCTCTCGTGATCGCTGTGCAAGATGAAGTACATGCGCGCAACGTCGTCATACGGCTTGGGAATACCCATCATGTGCGCGAAATTGGCACCCAGGTCGAGCTTGGGGTCGGGCGCGATGATGTTGCCGCCCTTGTACTTGTAGCGGTAGATGAAAGCGGCGATCTCGGGCAGCTTGGCGAGCAGGTCGCAAGCGTCCTCATACATCGGATCCCAGTACTCCGTCTTCTTCATGCTGTGGTATTTCGCCGTGAACTTGCTCTCTTTCTGCATCGCCAGCACGGCCGTCGAGAACATGGCCATCGGGTGGCTGTCCTTGGGCATGGCGCGCAGCACGTCGAACACGTAGGACGGCACCTTCGAACGTGCGAGGAAGTCCTTCTGCACTTGCGCCGCCTGCTCGGCCGTCGGGATGTCGCCGGTCAGCATGAAGAACCAGAACGACTCGACCGTCGGGTATTCCGCGCCGGGCAGCTTGGGCAGGGCGGCGAACGTCTCGGGGATGTTCTTGCCGCGAAAGCGGATGCCCTCCTGGGGGTCGAGGTAGGAGATGTCCGTCACGAGGGCCTTGATGTCGCGGGCACCACCGATGCATTGATCGATGGTGACTTCGTCGATGACGACCTTGCCGAACTCCTTGGTCAGACGCGTGATACGCGGACGGTGTTCCTCGATTTTCGCCTGAAGAATGGACTTGAGCTGACTCACGGTGGCCTCCACGGTGTGCCTCCCCTTTGGGCTTGCAACGCAAGTGGGGGGAGGAATCGGATGCGAGGCGGCGAACGGCCCGGTGGGTCAGGAGGTTCGGAGCCTCTGCTTCTAGTCAGATACCAGAAATTTCAAGGGAATTCGGTACCGTGTCCCGACACAACCAACAATAAGACAATTGTTAGTTTTCCGCGCAAACCCCGCTCACATTTCCGATTGTGAAGCGGGCGGACCTGAGCACCATCCACCCTCGCCTTCGCGTGCGCTTGCACGCTTGCCGCGTCGCCTCCGGACCTTCCAGAAGCCGGCGCAGCGTTGCGGAGCCCTTCTACGCCACGCTTCCCAACCCGTCAACCGCGCCCCATGGATGGACGTGATTCCCCCCGATCCGCCGCAATCGGTACAATTCAACCTATGAAGATTACTAACGTACTTTGGATTCACCAATCCGGCCGCCCACACGGCGCGGTTTGCGCGACGCAGTTGGCGCTTCGTGGCCATGTTGAAGTCGCAAGAGCGACGGCGCGCCTGCTTGTCAGTAGTTGCTGAGCTTGTAGCCGCCGCGATCGACCGCGTCCGCAGCGATGGACTTGCGCAGTTTCAGAAGGTTGCCTGGCACAGGCGTGGAGAGCATCGCAGCCTTGCCCAGCCAGGCGTCCAGGTCGGCGCCTTCGAAGCAGGCCTGCAAGATGCGGCGAACGCTTGCGATGGCGCGATCGAGTGCCTCCGCCGCCGCCACGGTGCATACAGCCATCGTCACGGCCTCGCCCGCCTCGCCCGTCGCGGCGATGCGTTGCTTGGTGCGTGCGATGCCCGAGTCGATGGCGTAAGCGTCCATGAGCAGGTTGGAAAGCGCCACGAGTAACTCCTGCTCGCTGTCCAGTGCCACGCCAAATCTGCCCGTCGCCGCCTGCAGCGCCGTCAGCGTCAGCCACTTGAGCCGCTGCAGTGCCCAATCCGCGCGGCCCAGTCCACCTTCCGCTGGCGCCGCTGGCAGTTCGCCTGCCAGCAGCTTCTGCAGGCCGCCGATGGCACCGTAGAGATCGAGCCGCTTTTGGACGGCACGCTTGAGCAGGGTGCCCGGGATCAGCAAGCGGTTGATCTCATTGGTTCCTTCGAAGATGCGGTTGACGCGGCCGTCGCGGACGAACTTCTCGATGTTGTAGTCTTCGACGAAGCCGTAGCCGCCGTGCCACTGCAGGCAGCGATCCAGGATGCGATCCAACGCCTCGGAACAATAGACTTTAGCGGCTGACGCCTCAATCGCGTATTCCTCGATTGCGGCCATCTGCTTGTCGACATACGCCGGATCGTCGTGATCGAGGCCACTGAGGCGCACGTCAATGTTGCCGGCAATGCGGTACACCAACGATTCGCTCAGGTAGATCTGGATGATCGAGTCCGCGAGCATGTCGCGCGTCGCGCCGAAGTCCGCCACGCGCGTGCCGAATTGCTTGCGATCCATGGCGTACTGCAGACCTTCGGCCAACGCGCGCTTGGCCAGCGCTTGCACGCCGACGCCCAGCTTGTAGCGGCCGAGATTCAAGGTATTGAAGGCGATCTTGTGACCTTTGCCGATCTCGCCGAGCACGTTCTCGACCGGCACGGCGGCGTTTTCGAAGATGAGGGCGCAGGTCGAAGAGCCGCGCAGCCCCAACTTATGCTCTTCATTGCCGATGGTGAAGCCCGGCGTGTTGCGATCGACGATGAACGCGGTGAACTTGTCGGTGTCCACTTTCGCAAAGACGATCCCGACATCCATCCATGCCGCGTTCGTGATCCACTGTTTGGTGCCGTTGAGGATGTAGTGCGTGCCCTCGGCATTCAGCTTCGCGACCGTCCGTGCCGCCAGGGCATCCGAACCAGATCCGGGTTCCGACAGTGCATAGCAACTGACCAGCTTGCCTTCGCCGATCTTCGGCACGTACTTCTTCTTTTGCGCCG
>Ga0172369_10001744_pt1 | contig 31047 bp, 25 predicted proteins | sample LakKiv25m_FD_114539 | JGI IMG/M metagenome (GOLD analysis project Ga0172369, IMG submission 114539) | Freshwater microbial communities from Kabuno Bay, South-Kivu, Congo - kab_022012_11.25m | ecosystem: Environmental > Aquatic > Freshwater > Lake | place: Democratic Republic of the Congo... | reverse complement strand
TGGGGCAAGAGTGAAGCGATCTTAAGGCTGACCGAGATGATCATCCACCGCGAGGGATTCGGAGATCTCCTCGCCGATGGGGTCAGGCGCGCGGCCGACAACATCGGGAATGGTTCGAAGGCGTTGGCCATGCACGCCGGGGGGCAGGAACTGCCGATGCACGACTCGAGGCTCGACCCCGGGTTCGGCATCGCTTACCAGTGCGAACCTACGCCGGGGCGTCATACCATATCGTGCTTCCAATATCCCGGCCTTTTCAGCGTGGAAAAGATCTTCCCGGAGGCACGCCGCAGGGTCAAGCGGAGCAAGGGGAAAGCAGAGAAAATGATCCAGCGCTACGCTGCCGGCACCCTGTACATGCAGCTCATCAACAGTTGCGGCATGTGCCTCTTCGGCGCGCTCACCAGCCGGATTCCGATAGCGGAATACCTGAATGCAGTTACCGGGTGGGGCCTGTCTGCGGATGACTACTTCCGGTCCGGGGAGCGGATCCTGAGCCTCCGCAAGGCCTTCACGGTGCGCGAAGGGATCCGACCCGAAGACCAGCGGCTCCCTGACCGGGCCGCGGGCAGGCCGCCGCTCGAAGGGGGTCCGCTCAAGAACGTCACTCTGGATATGGAACGGCTTCAGGGTGCATTCTTCGAGACCATGGGATGGGATCCGGCCACGGGCGGTCCCACCCGTGACAAGATGGCGGAACTGGGGATTGAAACGAAGGAATAAAGGGGCATTCCATGATCGTCTCCGCCTATCAGCCCTACTTTGCCCCGTTTGCAGGCTTTTTTCAAAAGGCCCTTCTCTCGGACATCCTTGTGCTCATGGATCGCGTACAGTTTCCCCGAGGCACTACCTGGATCACGAGAAACCGGTTTAAGAACGATCAGGGCGCCCTCTGGTTGACCGTTCCCGTCTGGAAGAAAGGGCTCGGGTTGCAGGGGATCCATGAGGCCCGAATCTGCAACGAGGGCCGCTGGGCCGCAAAACACCGGGCCAGCCTCAAGAGCGCCTACAAGAACGCCCCCTTTTTCGAGGACCATGAGGCGTTTGTTGAGAGGCTTTTCTCGGAAAGGTTTGAACGGCTTATGGACCTCAACTTGACCGTCATTCGGCACATGATGGCGCATCTTCAAATTCCTGCCAGGATTGTCCTGTTGTCCGATCTGGGCGTCGACACCGACGAACCCCGGCTGTCCGTGGACATCTGCAGGGAACTGGGGGCCACGCAGTTTCTGGCCCAGGTCGGGGCCAGGAAGTATCTCGATCCAGACCGATTTGAAACCGCAGGGATTCCCCTCAGATTCTTCACCCCGAGGCCCCCTGTGTATCCCCAGCTCTGGGGCCCATTCATCCCCAACCTGTCTGCATTCGATCTCCTTTTCAACTGCGGCCCCAAGGGGCATGATCTCCTCCTGAAATATACGAAAGGACCCCGTTGAAAAGCGAAACCCCCCCATGGAGAGCGATCCTGTCTCAAAGCATCATCTCCCCGAAGGACCTGCCGGCATCCATCGAGGCGGACAGGGACCTCCTTCAAGAGGTGACGGCCCGGTATCCAATGCGGATCAATCCGTATTATCTGGCTCTTGTAAAAAGGAAGGGCGATCCCATTTACAGACAGTGCATCCCGGATATTCGGGAGATCTCTGAGGCGTCCGGCGTGGAGGACCCCCTGAATGAAGAGGGGGACTCGCCGGTCCCCGGGCTGACCCACCGATATCCGGACCGGGTCCTCTTTCTGGTATCCTCGCGTTGCGCCATGTACTGCCGGTTCTGCAACCGGAAGCGGAAGGTTGGCCGCGACTCCATGGCCTCCAGAGAGTCGATCCGGGAAGGCCTCTCTTATATCCGAGGACACAGGGAGATCCGGGATGTCCTCCTCTCCGGGGGAGACCCGCTCCTCCTGAGCAACCGGGAACTGTCCTCTATCCTGACAGACCTCCGGGCCATGCCCCATGTGGAGATCATACGGATCGGCACGAGGGTCCCCTGCACCCTCCCTCAGCGGATCACGCCGCAATTGGCCCATATCTTAGGGAGATTCAAGCCCCTCTATATCAATATCCACTTCAACCATCCCGATGAAATCACCGAAGAGGCCTCGTCAGCGTGCAACCGCCTGGCCGATGCGGGCATCCCCCTGGGCTGCCAGACCGTGCTCCTCAGGGATGTCAACGATCGGCCCGAGATTATCAGTGCCTTGATGCAAAAACTCTTGACAATCCGTGTCCGGCCCTATTATCTATTTCAGGCCGACCCCGCAAAGGGGACCTCTCACTTCTGGACCCCCCTCGACAGGGGGCTTGACATCATGGCCGCGCTCCAGGGCCATACCTCGGGCCTGTGCGTGCCCCATTTTGCGGTGGATCTCCTGGGCGGCGGCGGGAAGGTCCCGCTACTGCCCGAATACGTGACAGGCCGGGAGGGGAAGACCCTTATCGCAAGGAATTATGCTGGGAATATTTACCGGCATCCGGTCCCAGTCTGAATTCGGATGGTCATGAATCGCCATGAATCGTCATGGATTGTTCAAAGAGTGTTATTCTTCACTCTTCATTCTTCACTTTTCAATGAGCCCGAAGGGAGATAGCTATGATTAGGGTGACGTGTCTCGGCGGGGCGGGATCTGTAACCGGCTCGTGTTACCTCGTGGAGTCGCCGCACAACAAAAAAATCCTCGTGGACTGCGGGATGTTTCAGGGCGGACGGCAGATGGAGGCCCGCAACAGCGAAGCATGGGGATTTGATCCGAAAGAGATCGAGACCCTTTTTCTGACTCACGCCCATATCGACCACTGCGGCCGGATCCCGAAATTGGTGAAGGATGGATTCAAGGGGAGGATTATTAGCTCCCCGCCGACTGCAGAACTATGTGAAATCATGCTCTTAGATGCAGCCCATATTCAGGAAATGGATGCCGAGTGGCAGACCCGCAAGAACAAGCGCCAGGCCGGGACGGATGTGACGCCCCTGTATACGACAGAGGATGCAGAGGCAAGCCTGAAATATCTCCATCCTACGGAAAAAGACCAGATCATCACGGTCGAGTCCGGCGTCAAGGCCCGGCTGAGGAATGCGGGGCACATCCTGGGATCTTCCATCCTGGAACTCTGGGTGGAAGATGGAGGAGATCCCCGCAAAATCGTATTTTCCGGGGATCTGGGGAAGAAAGACCAGTTGATCGTCAAGGACCCGCACGAGATCTTTGACGCCGACTATCTCTTTGTGGAATCCACCTATGGCAACCGCCGCCACCGGACATTGGAAGAGAGCAAGCATGAACTGGTAGAGGCCATTCATTACAGCGTGTCGGCTGGAGAGAAGATTATCATACCGGCCTTTGCCGTAGAAAGGACACAGGAACTCCTCTATGTCCTGGGTGAATTCCTGCGCAACGGTTTGATCCCGGATATCCCCATCTACTTAGACAGCCCCCTGGCCATCAAGGCGACGGAGATCTTCCGAAAGAACAAGAAATATTATGATGAAGAGGCCATTGCCATTCTCGACTCGGGCGATGACCCGTTCGCGATGCCCAACCTCCGGTTTACCCCCACCACAAGGGAATCCATGGGCATCAACGAGGCACGGGGGCCTGCCATTGTGATTGCCGGGAGCGGCATGTGTACGGCCGGACGGATCAAGCACCATCTGAAGCATAATCTCTGGCGGCCCGGCGCAAGCATCGTGATTGTGGGATTCCAGGCCAAGGGGACCACCGGCCGCCAGATTGTGGACGGGGCTAAACAGGTCAAGATATTCAGAGAGAACGTGGCCGTCAGGGCCAAGGTGTTCACGATCGGCGGCTTTTCAGCCCATGCCGACCAGGAGGACCTCTTAGGGTGGGTGTCTCATTTCGAATCCAGCCCCAAGGTCTTCGTGGTTCATGGCGAGGCCGTCGCCAGCACTGCCCTGGCAGAGAAAATCGAGGAGAGACTCCATCTGACGGCCCATATTCCCATGTGGAAGGAGCGTCTCATCCTCAAGCCGAAAGATGTGGTCTGGGAGAAGGCCCCTGGGGAGGAGGCGGCGCCGGACATGAAAACGCTCTTTCTGAACACCCTCATCGATCTGGAAAATGAGCTCAAATCCCTGCGGAAGAGGGTGAAGTCCGCGGAAGTGGAAACGGATATGGGGGAAGAGGAGATCGATCGCCTTAAATACATCCAGGATGAACTGAAATCGGTTTTTGGTTCTTGACTTTGTAAAATAAACCCATTACCCTTTCCCCTGTTTTGTCGCATCGCATTCGTTTCGGCGCCATGTGTACGCAATTTGATGCGGTCAGGGTCCGGCGGATTCCTTCATGTCTGGTCTCTCGCATTCAGACCTGACGACCCGATATATCTTTATGTATAGTTCTCCAACTCAATCTAACCCAAAAAGTTGGCTTCAATTTTCTCTGTTACGCCCGGTTCCGTATCTCGCTTTCAAGGCATGCGCGGTTGCCTGACAACCGGGAAGCGTTCTCGGACCGTGAAAATGGTCAAGACTGATCCGTGGCATTGGGCCGATGGGTCAGAATCGATAACATGATTCATCGAAGAGAAAAGGAGGAACTATGGAGGTCAAAAAGATTTTTCTACCCGAGTCGGAATTGCCGCGTCAATGGTACAACATCATGGCAGATATGCCTACGCCGATGGAACCGCCGCTTCATCCGGGGACCGGTCAGCCTGTCGGGCCGGATGATCTGGCCCCCATCTTCCCCATGAATTTGATCGAGCAGGAGGTGAGCACCCAGAGATGGATCGACATACCGCAGGAGGTCCTGGAGAAATATGTCATCTGGCGACCCACCCCCCTTTACCGGGCCTACAACCTCGAGAAACACCTCAAGACACCGGCTAAAATCTATTTCAAAAACGAAGGTGTGAGCCCTCCGGGCAGTCACAAGCCGAATACGGCCATTGCACAGGCCTATTATAACAAGGTGGCCGGCACCAAGCGCATTTGCACAGAGACCGGCGCGGGTCAGTGGGGGAGCGCCCTGGCCATGTGTTGCGCCCTGTTTGGTTTGGAATGTAAGGTTTTTATGGTGAAGATCAGCTTCAACCAGAAACCGTATCGCAAGCTCATGATGCAGACCTGGGGCGCCAACTGCGTGGCAAGCCCCAGCACCGAGACCGAGGCAGGCCGGAAGATCCTGGCCCAGGATCCGGATTCCCCCGGAAGCCTGGGGATTGCCATCAGCGAGGCGGTGGAGGCCGCGGTCACGGGCAAAGACACCAAGTACTCCCTCGGCAGCGTCTTGAATCATGTGATGCTTCACCAGACCGTCAACGGACTTGAGACCCAGAAGCAGATGGCCATTGCCGGAGACTACCCCGATGTGGTGATTGGGTGCGCCGGCGGCGGGAGTAATTTTGCGGGGATTTGCCTCCCCTTTGTCTGCGACAAGATCCACGGCAAGGACATTGACATCATCGGCGTCGAGCCCAGTTCCTGTCCCACCATGACGCAAGGTCCCTTTGCCTATGATTTCGGGGATACGGTTCAGATGACCCCCCTGCTTCCGATGCATACCCTGGGTCACAACTTCATCCCGGCCCCGATTCATGCGGGCGGCCTGCGGTATCACGGGATGGCCCCCATTATCAGCCAGCTCATCTTGGATAACCTGATCCGACCGATAGCGGTTCATCAAATGGAGACCTTCCAGGCGGGAATCACATTCGCTAACACCGAGGGATTCATCAGCGCCCCTGAGACAAATCACGCCATCGCAGTTGTCATCCGCGAGGCGCTCAAGGCCAAAGAGGAAGGGAAAGAAAAGGTTATCCTCTTCAACTGGAGCGGGCATGGACTGGTGGATATGGCGGCCTATCAGGCCTATTTTGAAGGCCGTCTGGCCGATTATCCCCTGCCGGCCGAGGACATCAAGCGGGCCCTGGCAGACATTGCGCCTCTGCCCAAGCCAAAACAGTACAGGGCGAGTAAAATCTAAGAAATTCAGTTTTGTTATGGAAAACTAAACCGTTGCTGCCGGAGGTCGATGTCGCGGCCTCCGGCAGTCTTTTCATAAGGATGGGTCGTGTTGGATTTCGCTCCGATCTATCCAAGCAACAGGCCACAGGTGAGGCCCCCTTTGTCTTGTGCCCGTCAGGGCGTGGGGACTGCGGCAAAACGCCAAACCGCCGTCACTCCGAACCGGAAGACAACCAACCCTGAACCTCTGAACCTTTCATATGAGATCGCCATGAAAAGGGATAGTACGCCGCCGGATGATGCCTATAAGATCCGCTGCCCCAGGCTGGGTCACCAGATTACTTTTTCATATTGCCGCAGAGAAAACTACGGCCTCCCCTGTTTCAGGACCATGGAATGCTGGTATCCTCATTTTCTGGTTGAAGACTATCTGAGAAAAGAGCTTTCACCCGAGGAATGGGACAAGGCATTTACTCGCTCTGACAAGACAAAGACCGCTTCCCTCGTCGAATTAATTGAACAGGCAAAGGAAAGGACCAGGAAATCCCCTGATACAGGGGGTTGAGTCCGGAACCTGACGGGATTAAAGCCCCTTCAGAAATCTGGCCCGGTCCTCCATGAAGCCATGATAGATCCGGTAGTGTTCCGTCTCCTCGTAGGCGATTTCCCGGACCGGTATGGCATCAAAACTGACAATGGTCGCCCCGGGACATGCCAGGAGAATCGGGGAGTGGGTGGCGATGATAAATTGGGCGTGCCCCGCCTTTCCCATATCGTTCAGCACCTTGAGCAGTTCCAACTGGCTCCTCGGGGACAAGGCGGTCTCGGGTTCGTCCAAGAGATAGAGTCCCCTGATACGGTAGCGCGCCCTGAACAGGCTCATGAGGGACTGGCCGTGGGACTGGGTGATGAGGGATTTTCCCCCAAAATAGGTGAGCATCTCAGGATCTACGGCCGCCCACTCGTCTAAATACTGCGCAAAATCCTTGAACGTCTCGGACCCGAAAAATGATCCCGGCACCCTTCCGTTACACCATATAACGCCGATAAACATGTAAAGGGATTCCTCATAGGGATTTTTCTCCACTCGCGGCCGCTGCTCTTGCTGCCATATGTGGATGCCGCAGTGATGACAAAGGGCTCTCAGGAGCGTTGATTTGCCGGTGCCGTTTTCCCCCACAAAAAAGGTCACCGGAGCATGAAACGGAATGCTTCTGGTTTGACGCAGCACCTGCAGATTGAAGGGATAATACTCGTTTGTCGGGTATTTTTCGGGGAAAAGCGTTACCTTTTTAAGGTGCATCGGGATCTCCACAAACGGATTGAATATTAAAATCAGTATAGGAGATCGTATTCCCTGTGTCAACTGACAGAAATTTGCCGGGATTCGAATCATCCTGTGTTTGGGCCTTTCCCTGCTTGACTTTATGGCCTGGAGCGGCTACGCTTTTTGCTGGATGCTGGTTTTTCAAGTTTGAAGTTACGAGTGTGGAGTGACTAAAGTTAAAAAGGATGAATCCTGATTTGAACTCCCAACTCCACACTCCAAACTTTAGTCACTTCTGCCGCTGGTGGATAGGGTGAGATGTATTGGCGCTAAACCGGCAGGCACAAAAAGGGAATGAATTATGACGCACGAAGAGATCTTTTTGGGAAACGGGGCCATTGCGCTCGGTCTTGTAGAGGCGGGGTGTCAGGTGGTCACCTCCTATCCGGGCACCCCCAGCTCCGAGATCCTGCCCGAGGTGGTTCGGCTCATCAAATCTGAAAATCTCAACACCTACCTGGAATGGTCAACCAACGAGAAGGTGGCCCTCGACAATGCATTTGCCGCGGCTGTTTCGGGCAAACGGGCGGCCTGCTGCATGAAGCAGGTCGGTCTCAATGTCGCCGCGGATTCCCTCATGAGCGCCGCTTATCTGGGGACGAACGGGGGGCTTGTGATCATCTCCTGCGACGACCCGGGTCCCCACTCCTCGCAGACCGAGCAAGATACCCGGTTGATGGCCCGTTTTGCCAAGGTTCCGGTTCTGGATCCTTCCGACCCCCAGGAGGCCAGGGAGATGGCCGGCCTTGCCCTCGCCCTGTCAGAGGAATTCAAGGTTCCGGTCATCCTGAGACCTGCCATCCGGGTGTGCCATGCGCGGCAGGGCCTGATCCGTGGGGAAATCCCGCGCAATGGCCGAAAGGCATCCTTTGAAAAGAACCCGGCCCGATGGGCGGCGACGCCGAAATTCCGCTTCATACTCCACGGTGAACTGAACCGGAAACTGAAAGACATCGCGAATCGATTCGATACCCTTGCGCCGCACAATGCCCACAACCTGACAACCGGGAAGAAATATCCCCTCGGGATCCTGGCCGCAGGGGTCCCCTACGCCGTGGTGAAGGATATCTTATCGGACGAAGCCCGGGACGATATCCCGGTCCTGAAGCTGTGCGCACCCTATCCATTTCCCGAAAAACTGGCCGGGGAGTTCATGTCTGCCTGCGACAAAGTGCTCGTCATCGAAGAGACAGACACCGTCATCGAGTATTTCCTGAGAGACCATGAGAAGGTCCTGGGCCGACTCTCGGGACACGTTCCATCCGAAGGGGAACTGGTGCCCGAAGTGGTCTACGGGGTGATCGACAGCGCGCTCAGCTCCCTTGGCCTGAAGGGATTGAGGGATCGCGGCGATGGGGCGGCGGCCGAACTGGTCAAGGGCCTTCATCTGCCGGTGCGCAAACCGACCCTCTGCCCCGGATGCCCTCACAGGGCCTCTTTTTTTGCCATCCGAAAAGCCCGACCAAAGGCGATATTCACCTCCGACATCGGCTGCTATACCCTCGGCCTCAACCTCGGGGGCGTCGACACCTGTCTCGACATGGGCGCCGCTATCACTATGGCCTCCGGCTTTTACCATTCCTTTGCCCAGGACCAGATCGATCAGCCGATCGTGGCCACCATCGGCGACTCCACCTTTTACCATTCCGGAACCGCAGGGCTGCTGAACGCGGTCTACAACGACGCGCGATTCATCCTGGTGATTCTGGACAATCAGACCACTGCCATGACCGGGATGCAGCCTACCCCGGGGCTGGGGATCCGGGCCGACGGAAGCCGTGGAAAGGTGATCCCCTTGGAGAAGGTCGTGGCCGGCTGCGGGATCGAATTCATCGAGGTGGTGGACCCTTACGATGTGAAGGGGATGACCGGATTGATCAGAAAGGCCGCCGACTATGTCTATCATCCGGACGGGGGGATCGCCGTTATCATCGCACGGCATCCCTGCGTCATCGCCTACAGGGAGGAGGCTATCCCGAAAAAGGTGAAGGTCACCATAACAGACGATTGCGTGGAGTGTAATTTCTGCCTGGACCGGTTTGAATGCCCGGCCCTTTACAAGGATGAGAAGCTGGGACATACAGCCATCAATCAGGGCCTGTGCGCCCAGTGCGGCGTATGTCTCGAGATCTGCCCCAAGGGGGCTATTGTGGCAGCGTAGGGAAAAGAAAAGAGATCAAGACCGATGGAAAATATGAATTTCGTGTTGAGTGGGCTGGGCGGGCAGGGGATTCTCTTCATGACCAAATTGCTGGCCCAGACGGCGGTCAACAGAGGCCTCAAGATCATGGCGGCTGAGACCCATGGAATGGCCCAGAGAGGCGGATCGGTTGTCTCTCACCTCAGGATCGGAGACGTGGCAGGGAGCTTAGTCAGGGCCGGGTCCGCCCATGTCCTCCTCGCCCTGGATGAGAGCGAGGCCTATCGCAGCATCCCCTTCCTCGCCCGGGGAGGAAGACTTTATGTCAATGCCCCACCCGACGCCGTTGTGCGTGAAGAGGTCCGGCCTTACCTGGACAGGATGGAGATAACATGCCGTCTCTTTCCTGCCTCAGAAACCGCCAGGGATTCGGGATCGCCCATGGCCTCGAATCTGGCCCTCCTCGGTTTTTTTGCGGCTTTTCAGAACGGACCGATCCCCAGCCGCGAACTGAGACAGACCATCGATCAGGTCAGCCCTGACCGGTTCAGGGAGATCAACCTGAAGGTCTTTGACCTTGGGTTTGAGAGGGGATCCGCAGAAAAGGAAAGACGATAGGGAGATATGGACCGGCGCGGAGAGAAGGTCGCAGGGATTGTCCTTGCCGCCGGCGCATCGGCCCGCATGGGGAGGATCAAGCAACTCCTTCCCGTCGGAGATGAGACGCTCATCGAGCGGGTCCTGGGCCAGGTCCTGAAATCGCAACTGGACAGCGTGGTTCTGGTCCTGGGATATCGAGCGCGGGAGATCCAGACCGTCATCGCACCGCTTCTGGTTCATCCCAGGTTGCGCATCATCGAGAACCGGAATTATCAGGAGGGCATCAGCTCATCCATCGCTGCCGGCATTTCAGAGGTGGAAAGCACCCATGACCACGCGATGATCTTTCTGGCCGATATGCCCTGCATCCCGTCGGACCTGATCGATCGCCTACTTGATCGGTATCTGACATCCGACATGCCGATCGCCGCGGTCCAGGGTGAAGGGAGGCCGGCCCACCCGGTGATCTTCAGCCGTGAGTTATATCCTGAACTGAAGCGTCTCAGGGGGGATGTGGGCGCCAGATCGCTTCTCTGCAAATACAGCGGCTCAATCTGTCTGATCGAACCGGAAGGGGACTATGACAGCCTCGATATCGATACACCGGAGGACTATGCCGGATTTCAGATGAGATCCAGGCGGCCTTGACAGGTCCTGGCTCCACGGGACAGGGCAAGGAAAGACAGGGCCTTCTTATGCAGGCCCTCTATATAATAAGGAGAGAGAGTCATGGCGAATGTCGCAGTCGTCGGGACCCAGTGGGGGGACGAGGGAAAGGGAAAGGTGGTGGATCTCCTGACCGCCAGGTCGGATATGGTAGTGAGATTTCAGGGCGGCAACAATGCCGGACATACCCTGGTGGTGGACGGGAAGCAGTTCATCTTCCATATTATCCCTTCGGGGATACTCTACGAAAACAAGAAGTGCCTCATCGGAAACGGCCTTGTGGTGGACCCGGAGGTTCTCCTGGAAGAGATCGACAATCTGAAAGTGGCCGGGATATTCGTAGGTCCGGAGAGACTGTCGCTCAGCGAAAAGGCCCATATCATCATGCCCTACCACAAGGCGATTGATCTGGCCAGGGAGACGGCCAAGGGAAAGGCAAAATTAGGGACCACCGGCCGTGGCATCGGCCCTTGCTACGAGGACAAGGCGGCCAGGACCGGCGTGAGGGCAGTGGATCTTCTGGATCCCGAGGGCCTGGAGGAAAAGGTCAAAGCCAATCTGAAGGAAAAAAATTTCCTCTTGGAGCGGTTTTTCGGTGCTGAGACATTAGAGGCCGGGCCCATCGTAGACAGCTACCTTAGCATGGGGGAAAAGCTGGCCCCGTTCATCACAGACGTCTCCGTTGAGTTGGACCAGGCTGTCAAGGCCCGGAAGCGCATCCTGTTCGAAGGGGCACAGGGGACCCATCTGGATCTGGATCACGGCACTTACCCGTTTGTGACCTCTTCCAATCCGGTGGCGGGGGGTGCCTGCGCCGGGGCCGGCATCGGACCCAAACAGCTTCATCATGTGGTGGGAATCGTCAAGGCCTATACCACAAGGGTGGGGGCGGGGCCTTTTGTGACGGAGCTTACAGATGAAACTGGGGACTATATCCAAGCGCGAGGCAAGGAATTCGGAGCGACCACGGGGCGGCGGCGGCGCTGCGGCTGGCTGGACCTGGTGGTGGTGAGGGATTCGGCGCGCCTCAACGGCCTGGACAGCCTGGCCATTACGAAACTGGATGTTCTTACCGGCCTCGACCGGCTCAAGGTCTGCGTGGGATACGAGATCGAAGGGGAAAAGGTGGAACAGAGACCGACCAGCCTCCGGAGGATGGCAGCCTGTACCCCCATCTACAAAGAGATGCCCGGATGGCAGGAGGATATCTCCGCCGCGAGGGACCTGACCCAGTTGCCCGAGGCGGCCCGGGCCTATATCGAGACCATCGAAGAGGTCTCAGGAGTGCCCGCCTCCATCGTCTCAGTAGGGCCCGGCCGGGAAGAGACCATTGTTGTCAAGCACCCCGGAATTGAGGAATTTAGGAATTCAGGAATTCAGGAATGCTGAGATGCTGGGATGCTGGGGTGATAAGATGTTCGCCGCAATTTCTGTACCTTGTGCCTAATGCCTTACGCCTTGCGCCTCATTAAGAGATGTAAGTCTCGAGAGATTAAAGGCTTAATCCCGCTTCCAGCGGGACTCAATAGCTCTAACCCTTGCGCCTGACGCCTTGCGCCTTGCGCCTATTTTAAATAGTCAATTCAAAGAAGAGGACAGACATATGGCAGATGCAGAAGGACTTCTGGACGCAAGAGAGGTAAATGAGATGCCGCAGGAGCCCAAAGGCGGCAAAATAGGATGGATCAAAGGGTCCGATCACCTGGGCTGGGGCATGAAAAACAGGCTTTCCCGCCTGATCAGACCGGACGGTCACTGCCAGTTTCTCCCCATCGACCACGGCTATTTCCAGGGACCCACCCGGTGCCTTGAAAGGCCGGCAGAGACCATCCGGGACCTGATACCTTACGCGGACGGCCTGTTCGTGACCCGTGGCGTCCTCAGGGCAGCCATTGATCCCCTGATCCAGACGCCGATCATTCTGAGGGTGTCCGGCGGTACCAGCGTGGTGGGCAAGGATCTGGCCGACGAAATCATCACCACGTCCGTGGAAGAGATGATCCGGCTGAACGTGGCCGCAGTGGGCGTTTCCATCTTTGTGGGGAGTAAGTATGAACGGGAGACGCTGGAGAACCTCAGCATGCTGGTGGACGATTGCGAGGGCTACGGCATTCCGGTCATGGCCGTGACCGCTGTGGGCAAGGAACTGGATAAACGGACCGCCCGCTATCTGGCCCTCTCCTGCCGGATCGCTGCCGAATTGGGGGCAAAGATCGTCAAGACCTATTACTGCGACGACGGCTTTGAAAAGGTGACGGACGGGTGCCCGGTCCCGGTAGTCATTGCAGGCGGTCCCAAGTGCGAGACCGAACTGGAGGTCTTTGAATTCGTCTATGACGGGATGCAGAAGGGGGCGATCGGGATCAACCTGGGAAGGAATGTCTGGCAGAGCCCCCACCCGGCGGCAGTCATGCAGGCCCTCCACGGCGTCATCCATGACAGCCTCACCCCCCGGCAGGCGCTCGATCTGTTTGAAACGGTCCGGAGTAGGTAGCCGGAGGGCAGATGACAGAGGACAGAGATCGGAAGCCACTGCAGGAGGCGCAAGGCACAAGGCGTTAGGCGCAAGGAGCAAATAGTAGGCAGCAGGGAGCAAGGAGCAGGGAGTAACCAGCAATCCCGCGTGTCGCTGGATCTACGCTTCGACCAGTAACGAGTAATGAGTAACCAGTTACCAGCAACGAGTAACCCACATGCCATGCGCGTTTTAATGTATTACAGCAATAGGGATGTTCGGCTCCAGGAGATGCCCGTGCCTCGAATCGGTCCGGGCGAACTGCTCATGAAGGTGATGGCCAGCGGCATCTGCGGCAGCGACGTGATGGAGTGGTACCGCCGCGACAAGGTCCCCCTCGTCCTGGGGCATGAGGTGGCCGGCGAGGTGGTCGCCGTGGGGGACGGGGTGGAGCGATTCAGGCCGGGAGACCGGGTGGCGGCCACGCATCATGTCCCCTGCAACACCTGTCATTACTGCCTGAGCGGGCACCATACGGTCTGTGAGACCCTCCTCAAGGGGACCCATTTCGAGCCCGGCGGGTTCGCTGAATTTCTGAGGGCCCCGGCTATCAATGTGGACCGGGGCGTCTTTCATATCCCCGAGGGGGTGACCTATGAAGAGGCCTCCTTCATGGAACCTCTGGCCTGTGTCCTGAGAGGTCAGAAGAATGCCCGGTTGAGGCCGGGACAGACGGTGCTGGTTTTAGGAAGCGGGATCTCCGGACTCCTCCATGTAGGGGTGGCACGGGCCCTCGGGGCCGGCCTGGTGGCAGTCGCGGACTCCATCCCCTTCAGGTTGAACAAGGCCAGGGAGATGGGGGCGGATCTGGTTCTCCACAGGGATGAGGATATCCTAAAACGGCTTCGCCAGGCCAATGGGGGCCGCCTGGCCGACCTGGTGATCATCTGTTTTGACGGGTTTATCCCCCTGGCCCTTCAGGCCGTGGAAAAGGGGGGAACGGTCCTCTTTTTTGCCGGGGCCGCGGAGGGCGCAACCATTCCATCACCCATCAACGATCTCTTCTGGCGGACCGAGATCACCCTGACCAGCACCTATGCGGGGGCTCCCGCGGACTGCACGACCGCCCTGAAGCTGATACGCGAAAAGGCCGTCCCCGTCCTCAAGACCGTAACCCACCGGCTGCCGATGGCGGATGGGCCGCAAGGGTTTCTGATCGTCTCCACCCCTACCCAACATGACTGCATAAAGGTCATTGTCGAGCCGCAGATGTAATTGCCAAGCCCCTTGCCGACGGTCAACACAAAACGATCCAAGAGACCTGGCCCTGACACCAATCCGGGCCATCAGGAGACATCAGCATGAACCATAGTGAATTTGGGTGGGAAACCGGAGATCATCTTCAGCTCTATGCTCAGGCATGGCGGCCAGATGGAGAAACAAGGGGGATGGTGTGCCTGATTCACGGCCTGGGAGAGCACAGCGGGCGCTACGAGCATGTGGCCGCCTGTCTCACCGGGGCCGGATACGTTCTCGCGGCCTTTGATCAGCGCGGTCACGGCAGATCCGATGGGCAGCGCGGCCATGCCCCTGATTTTCAAATATTGACTGAGGATGTCGCGAAGTTCCTGGAAGAAAGCGACAAACGACACCCCGGCCACTCATGCTTTCTCTACGGGCACAGCCTGGGAGGGAATCTGGCCATCGAGTATGTTCTGCGGCGGCGTCCTCGATTGGCCGGGGTAATTGCCACGGCCCCGGCCCTCCGGACGGCGTTCAAGCCGCCGGCCCTGAAAATAGCCCTCGGAAAAATCATGGTCCGCCTGTGGCCGACCCTGTCCATGTCCAATGAAATCGACGTCCAAACCCTCTCCCGAAATCCCGATGTGGTGAAAGCCTATGTGGATGACCCGCTGGTTCACGACCGGCTGACGCCGGGGCTGGGGATTGGCATGATTCAGGAGGGGGAGTGGTTGCTGGAACACGCCTCGGAGCTCTCCCTTCCTCTCCTGCTGATGCACGGCGGGGCTGACCGCCTCACATCTTTACAGGCCAGCAGCGAGTTTGCGGCCAGGGCAGGGGATCTGTGTATGCTCAAGGTATGGGAGGGCCTCTATCACGAGATCCACAACGAACCGGAACAGGAAGCGGTCCTGGCTTACCTGGTGGACTGGCTGGACCAAAGGTGTGGGGTGTGGGAGGCGCAAGGCGCAAGGCGTTAGGCGTAAGGGGTCAGGCGTCAGGCGCAAGTCCAGCAACTCGCAACTCGCAGCCCGTAACGAGTAACGAGCAACCAGCAACGAACAACCCTCAACCCGCGAGACAACCATGACACCCAAGCAGATTACCCTGGATCACGGAGCCGGCGGCGAGGCCTCCCACGAACTGGTCCACGACATTTTTTTGAGCCGGCTGGATAATGAATTCCTGCGACGGATGGACGACAGCGCTGTGGTGGACCTGGCCGGTGGCCGGTTTGCCCTGACCACGGATTCGTATGTGGTGGACCCCATCTTTTTTCCCGGCGGCGATATCGGGAGCCTGGCAGTTCACGGGACGGTCAACGATCTCTCTATGCAGGGGGCCGTTCCCCTCTATCTGACCCTCGGCCTGATGCTGGAGGAGGGCCTCCCCATGGCGGATCTGGTCAGGATCATGGATTCCGTGGCACAGGCCGCCCGAGAGGCCGGGGTAAAGGTGGTGGCGGGCGACACCAAGGTGGTGCCAAAGGGGAATATGGACAAGGTGTTCATCAATACCGCAGGGATCGGATCCATACCCCAGGGCGTGGAGGTAGGGAGTCACAACGCCCGGCCAGGCGATCTCATCCTGATCAACGGCGACATCGGGGACCACGGCATCGCCATCCTTGCCAGTCGTGAGGGGCTTGATTTCCAGACCCGATTGACGAGTGACAGCGCGCCCCTCAACGGCCTGGTTTCCGCCCTCCTGAAGGCCAGTACCCGGATCCATGTTCTCAGAGACCCCACCCGGGGCGGCGTGGCCACGGCCCTCAATGAGATTGCCGGCCAGTCGAGGGTGGGGATACAGCTCTTTGAAGATGCCCTCCCCATATCAAAACCCGTCATGGCCGCCTCGGAACTCCTGGGTCTCGACCCGCTCTATTTAGCCAACGAAGGAAAATGCCTGATGACCGTCGACCCCGGGGACGCCGATGCGGTGCTTCAGACCATGAAAGGGCATCGGTACGGGAAAAACGCGGGGATCATCGGTCAGGTCACGGACCAGAACCCGGGCCGGGTCCTCCTCAAGACCCGGGTGGGGGGCACCCGCATCGTCTACATGCTCACCGGCGAGCAATTGCCGCGAATCTGTTAAAGGTAAGTAGGCGCAAGGCACAAGGCGCAAGGCGCAAATAGTAGGCAGTAAGGAGTAAGCAGCGACGAGTAATCCCGCGTCCTGCGGTATCTACACTACGCTTCGACCAGTAACCAGCAATCCCAGCATCCCAGCATTCCTCAATTTCTCAATTTCTCAATCCCTAAATTCCTAAATTCTTGAATCCCTAAATCCCCAATTCCGGTTTATCCCGGTTAGGACTTCCCTTCCTTGATCAGCCCCTTGAGATTGGCAAAGGGATTGTGGGTAAATCCCGACCCCTCTTCATCCCCTACTCGAATTCCTCTACTCTCCAGATAATCGAGGTGCCGGCGGTGCTCATTCTCATGGCAGTAGATGCACAGGTTTTCCCAGTTGCTTCCATCAGGCGGGTTGTTCTCATGGTCGCCATCCTTATGATGCACCGTCAACTCATGCACATTGCGATGGCTGAACTCCCGACCGCACCGGGCACATACCCATGCGTGAATCTTCAGTGACTGCTCCCGGTAGCTTTTTTCCCGCTCCGCCTGGACCCTTCGGGCCCGCGCAACCACGTCCTCAGCCTTCTCTGGCCTCCCGGCCCCCCGCTGCGGCCTGCGCGGTCCAAAGCTGCTGCGTGCCATGTTGCCTAACCTCCCAATGTTTCGGGTAAAAGGGCCTCGAATTCCATCCTAAACCTCACCCTCTTACCTTCTCATCTTCTCATCTTATGACCCTCTCAACTGCACCCCATTTCCGGGGCCTCAGGGAAGAGGAGGCGAAAGGTGGTGCCGCCCGACTGATAACAGTCCTCAGCATTGCGGCAGTGGCTGCATTGATCAATGCTCCCTGGACAGACCTGGCCCTCTTGAGAAATAAACGAACATCTCTCCGATTCCATATCGATGTGAAACCCGTAGCGTTCCGAAAAGACCTTCATCCGGAGGAGGTCGGCGCCCTTGCCCCCGGCATTGAAAGCGTAGGGTCGTTTGGAAGAGTAATTCATGGTCTCCTGGGTCGGAAAAAAGCCTTCGAATATCCGCTTGCGGTCCTCCGGGGAAATCCCCACCCCGGCGTCCTTGACCGTCAGTTCCACCCCTTTTCCCTTAACCCCTGTAAAAAGCTCTATCTTACCCTGATCAGGGGTGTTTTCTATGGCATTCCGTATCAGACCGTCCACCACCTTCTGCAGGACCTGGGAAGGGATGCATATGGGGGGGACTTTTTCAACATGGGTGACGATATCCACCCTGCGGCCGGAGAATTTGGGCGTCAGGGTCTCGATCCTCTCCCTCAGGAAGGCATCAAGATCGATCTCGTCCAAACGGCTCTCTCTGAGTCCGAATTCCTCATCAATGCGATCCCGTATCCATTGAACGATCTCCCTGTCCCCTGTTTTTTCTTCAATCAGGGCCTCCAGTTCGTCAGCGCATTGATCCAGGAGGAACGAGAGCATGGAATGGACCTTGTACTGAGGGTCCCTCATAATGTCCCCCACCTGGTACTGGATGTCCAGTATTCGTTCAAGGTTCCTGCCGGCCCTTTCAAATGTGGGTTTCCAGTCCTCTTCCGGAAGGGCCTCCAGTTTCCGCGAGAACAATTTCAGAGAGGCCAGAAGGATGGAGACCGGGGTTTTCAATTCGTGGGAGAGATGGTCGATAATCCTGTCTTTTGCCCGGTTCAGGCTCGAAACCTCCTGATAGGCCTCCTTCAGCTCCTCGGAGAACCGGGCGTTTTCTATGGAGAGGGCCACGGTGCTCGCAATCATGGTAAGGAGCCGCTTGTCCTGATCATCAAAGCTGCCGGTCTTCTTGTTGATGGTAATCAGCACCCCTGCGATCCGCTCCCTGGCCCGCAAAGGGACAACCACCATGTTGCGGGTGTGCAGACCGATGGCCTTGTCCACCCCGTCGTGGAAATTCGGCTCCACGGAGGTGTCGTTTACGATGACCGCCTCTCCTGTCTGGACGACCCTTCCGGAGATGCTTTTTTCAAAGGGATGCCGTATGGTCTTGATCTGCTCCTGGGCCGTTGTATCCTCATATGCGGCGCCCGGAAAAGAGAAATCATTTCTCTCCGGGTCGTACAGACCCACGATGGCGCCCTCGACATTGAGGACCCGTTTGACCTCGCGGCTGATGTAGTCGAGGAGTTCTGTCAGGACCGAGTATTGTGGCAATGCCCGGCTGATCCGGAAAAGCGTCTCGTTGGTCCGCTCCATCCTCCTTTCTTCAGTGACGTCGCGCAGAATAAAGAGCTCACCCACTCCCTCATCCCCCGGGTCGGAAGAAACCTGCCCCCGGATGATCACGTCGAGGATGCGGCCATCCTTGGTCATCCGTTTTGTTTCAATGGTGTCGTCCCTGTTTCTCAGAAGCCTCCTCAAATCATCAAGGGTCTGTTCTTTCAGCCCGGGGGGAACAAAGGGGATGTTTTTTCCGATCAGTTCCTCCAGGGTCCACCCGAACACCTCGGTAAATGCGGGATTGACATAAGAGACCTTACCGGCCAGGGTAAATACGACCATGGGGTAGGGGACAAAGTCGAGGAGATTTCGTGTCCTCTTCCTTGCCTTTCTCCCCTTCTGGAATTCCATTTCATAGCGACGCTGGGTCTCCCTGAGCGCACTCCTGGTCTTGAATTCCTGAGTGACGTCCCGGGCGATGCCGCGAAAGCCCATCTTCTGCCCTGCATGATTTTTCATGAGATAGGCGGAAAGCTCGATGACCCTGGGCCGCCCGTATCGGTCTTTTATCTCCCATACAAGGTTGGGGAACCCCCCATGGCCGACCCAAACCCGGTTCATGGCTTCATGAAGTCTTCTGGCAGACCCCTCATCCATAAAACTGGCGAAACTCCGGCCTTGAATCTCTTCCCTCGCATATCCCAAGACCTGGCAGAAGGCGTTGTTAAACCCCCTGAGGTTTCCATCCGTATCGGTCTCATAAAAACCTTCGCCAGCCACTTCAATCATCTCGCGAAACGGGTGGGCCGATGCTTTCCCTGCTTCCGGCGCAGTATTCACGATCTCTTGTCCCGATTCAGTGTTTTTTGTGCTGTTCATCTCGTGTCTCTTTCCATGGCCTTGGGCGCCGGCATAGGGCCGATCGGACCGGTCACCTGGTTTGAATGGATGCTATCGGGCCGACAGCCGCCAGATAAAGGAGCCGTGAGGCAGGGTTCAGCCCCAGGAGGGCGGCCGCCTCCGTGTCATAAAATGCGCCGATGCCACAGCACCCGAGTCCCATGGCCTCGGCCATCAGATAGAGTCTCTCTCCCATCCGGCCGGCCGTCATCATGGCATACCGGTATCCCCTCGGACCCCAGATCCGATCGACCTCCTTGAGGTTGCTCAAGAAAAGCACATGAATGCCTGCATGGGCCGTCCACATCTGATCCAGGCAGATGCGGGCCATGCGGTCCATGAAAAACCCGTGATGGACCAGGGCGAAGGAGCAGGACGCGGGGTCCAGCAGGTAGAAACCGGGATCCCATCCCTCGGCATTGCCCACAAGAAGACCGATGGCGAGGGATGGATGTAGGGAGTCGGTCCCTTCCTTCGGACTCCCATCGCGGCCTGCGCAGAGACCGTCCAACAGGGCCGCCAGGGAGCCCCCGGATATCGGCTTTTTCACAAAGTTGCGCCTGGACCGGCGCCTGATTACAGCCTCGGCATGACTCAAGGTCTCAGGCCAGGGGTCGATTCTATCCAACCGTCTCCACTCCCCTAAGACAGGACCCAGCAGGGAGATTATGGGGGGCACTGACGCCGGCCGCGATACGAGATCGGCCCCTGCCCGGTGAACCTCCCGCACCGCGGGGTAATCAACCTCTTTTCCGGAGACCCGGCTCAGGTTCCGGACGGCATCGCCGAGAGCGACAATGTCCTCAATCGTCTCCGGGTGATATGCCACACTCCCTGGCGCCCTGCATATGGATAGACAGACCTCCCTTTCTTCATCCACGCCGAGGAGCCGGTTGACCCGGTCGTCGTCAAAATCCAGGGTAACGACATTGGGCAATCCCAGTGCGGTCAGCGCCAGGATGAGGTTCTCCAACAGATGCCCGGCATCGAGCAGATGGTACCTGTAGGATCGTTCCCGGTATTTCCAGGCGCTCCGGAAGAATATGGCAGTGATAAAAAATGTAAGGACCGGGAGTGTCGTGTCAAGGTCTTCTGTTTCCCTTTTTGCAGAGAGGGGTAAACGTCCGGGCCGCAGCAGGGAAAGGCCATGGTGGGCGATGGAGAAGTGATAGAGCCCGTCCTGGAGTTGGCCGACGCCCTCCGTGGCCACATAGATCTCCGCAGGATAGAGTGCCCCGGCCGAGGCGACGCTCCGGTAATAGAAATCGCCCCCCGCATGCCGTGCCTTTGCCGTAAGGCTATAGGTCAGACGGAAGATGAGGGAAAGGGATTTCAGATCCATATCCGCCGATGCGGAAGCGATGTTGGGGTGTTTCAGGAGAGATGAGAGACGTGTTTCAGGCAGAGAAACATCTTGCGGAAGCAAGAGAGGATCAACCCCCGGATACTCCTTATAGACCAGGGGCTGATGTTCCCAGTCCAGATAGTGCCCGGTCATTTTCGCGCGATCGTAACTGACAAGCTCATGATAGGTAAAAGCGGAAGTCTTCATACTGGATGCTCGGGACTGGATACTGGTTTTTCGGAGTTTGGAATGACGAGTGTGGAGTGCCTGAAGTTAAAAAGGATGAAATCCTATTTGAACTCCCAACTTCACACGGCAAACTTTAGGCACTTGCCTTGGTGGATACTCGTCGCTCCTTACTCCTTGCTGCCAACTCTTTGCTCTTTGCGCCTAACGCCTTGCGCCTCCTTCAGGAACAGCGCATTCGTTTCAGCGCTGGAAAAACGGGTTGGTTTTCCGCTCCCTTCCAATCGTGGTGTGGGGGCCATGCCCCGGATATGCCCTGACATTATCTCCCAGGGGAAAGATCTTTTTGACCACCCCCTGAATCAATTGATGGTGGTTGCCGCCGGGGAAATCGGTTCTTCCTATGGAACCTGCGAACAGGGCGTCCCCGGTGAACACGGCGCCGGTCGTGTGAAAGCAGACTCCCCCCGGCGAGTGACCCGGCGTGTGAATGACCGATATCCAGAATCGACCCAAAGGGATTTTCTGCCCTTCGACAAGGTCTCCATCCGGCCTGAAACCGAGGCCGCCTGCATCAAGGGGATGGATCCATACTGGGGCCTTGGTTATCTTTTTCAGCTCCTGGGCCCCGCCCACATGATCGATATGTCCGTGGGTGATGAGGATATAACGGATCGTGAGCTCAAGCCGGGTGATCTCCTTTACGATCCGGAAGACCTCGTCGCCGGGGTCGATCACCAGACCCTCGCCGGTCTCTTTGTCGCCCAGGATATAGCAATTGGCCTGATACGGCCCCACTACCAATTCTCGCAGCATGGCTCTCCCTCAATGGAAATGGCCAGGTCCGGCGCACACCCCGCAGCGCCAGCATTCGCCCACATGACAGATCTCCGACTCCTCTCCCTTCAGAGCAAGATCATGCTCCCTGATGAGATGCCTTTTCAGAATGCCGTTGTCGATAAAGTCCCACGGGAGGCGTTCATCGATCCCCTTTGGCCGGTACACAAAAAAGTCAGGGTTGATATCGGAGAATTTAAGCGCTCGGGTCCAGTCCCCGCCGGACTGGTGGGCCAGCCTCAGGATGGAACCTACCCTCCGGTCCCCCATGGAGAGGAGGGTCTGGATATAGGCCCACCTTGAGACGTCCAGGCCCACATCCATGCCCCCCGCCTTGGCCAGGGCCTTTTTCAACCATTTTTGTTTCTTTTTCAGAGACTGCACGTCCTCTAAGGGAAACCACTGAAAGGGGGTAAAGGGTTTCGGCACGAAGCAATTCACACTGAGTCGGATGCGGCCGATGCTCCCCCTGAGAGCAGATTCCTTGACCATATGGTGTCTGATTCCCTTGACCAATTCAACGATCTCGCCCACGTCCTCATCCGTTTCCGTGGGCAGCCCGATCAGAAAATAGAGCCTGACGGAAAAGTCGCCGGTCCTGGATATCATGCGGATCGTCTCATAGATCTGCTCTCTTGTGAGATGTTTGTTGATGGTCCTGCGAAGCCTTTCAGAGCCGGCTTCAGGGGCGATGGCGATGGTTTTCTGCCCGGTGGATTTGAAGTTATCGAGAAGCCCCTGGGACAGGGTCTCGGCCCTGAGGGATGAGACCGAGAAGGTCCCCCCTCGCTCAATGATCATGGCCGTCAGGGATTCTATCCCCGGCACGTCAGACACTGCAGGGCTCACCAGGCCTACCCGGCCGGTCCGCTCCATTGCCTCCCGGACGGCGGCATAGAGGTGTGAATCGTCATACAGCCTGGGAGGCCGATACACATAGCCTGCCGCGCAAAATCGGCACGAATGACCGCACCCCCTCCCTACCTCGACCAGGACCTTGTTGCTGAATTCCGTGTCCGGGGTCGTGATGGCGGATACGGGCGCCCCATGTTTCGAAAACCCCTCGTCAAGAGGGCGGGGAACCCGGATCCTTTCAGGGATCTGATCCTCTGTCGGAGAAAAGGCCTTCAGGGTCCCATCCCCGTGGTATTCAGCCCGGTAGAAGAGGGGCGCATAGAGACCTGGGACATTCCTGGCCAGGCGGGCCAGGATCTCTTTCCTAACCGCATCGGCCCTGTTGCACTCCAGAAAGGCATCCAGGAATGGGTCTAAATTGGCCTCGGCCTCGCCAAGAAGAAAGAAATCCACAAAGGACGAAAGGGGTTCCGGATTCAGAAAGGTGGTGATCCCCCCTGCCATGACAAGGGGCATGCCCCCTGTTCTCTCCGCTGCAGAGAGGGGGATCCCCCCCATTTCCAGGATGTGAAGGACATTGGGATAGTCATTTTCAAAAGAGAGAGAAAAGGCTATAAGGTCAAATTCATACAGGGGCGTCTGCGATTCCAGTGAAAGGAGCGGCTTTCCTGATCGAAGGTAGAGGGACATTTCTTGACCTTCGGGCAGGAAAACGCGCTCTGCAACAACCTCTGACCTCTGGTTCAACAGGCGGTATACAATCTGGAACCCCAGGTTGGACATGCCCAGACGGTAATCATTGGGGTATGTCAGGGCAATGGAGACCCTCCCTCCCCAATCCTTTTTAACTGCGCCATCTTCCTCTGCAATCCGGGCCCGATAGAGCGAAACGATGTCGCCTGCTGCGGTCAATCGGCCTTTGCTCTCATGAAGGTTGGATAATCGAGATTTTCCCTAAAGCGAAATTTGTCGAAAAAACCTCTTTTCTCCTGTTTATAAAGGTCTTCCTTGGGTGATGGCGAGGTAGTTTGCTTCTCTCTTAGAAATGTCGGCATGTCCAGGTTGACGCCATTCTTCCTCACCGTCCAGCTTTCTTCGATATCCTCAACCGTCACATCCCTCAGCCTCACCACGTTGTCATACTCCGGGACCGGCGGTCTTTTGGCCGCATCCTTGACCACGGCCCTGAGATAGTTCCGTTCCTGCGGTGCCTCATGACCATCAATCCCCGTGGCGATAACGGTGATCTGGATCTCATCCTTCAGTGTGTCGTCTAAGACCATTCCCCAGAAGACCTCGGCGTCCTCATTGACCTCACTTTTGATGTAAATGGATGCGGCCTCCACCTCATCCATGGTCATGTCCGGAGGTCCGGTGATGTTCATGAGAAGCCCCTTGGCCCCATCGATGGAGATATCTTCCAACAAGGGACTGTTGATGGCCTTCTGCGCCGCCTCGCATGCCCTGTTTTCACCACTGGCCCTCCCCATGCCCATCAGGGCCGTCCCCATCTGTTCCATCACCTTTTTGACATCGGCAAAATCCAGATTGATGAACCCGCGGCTCATAATGAGATCTGCGATGCCCTTGACCGCCTGAAGGAGGACCTCATCGGCCTTTACAAAGAGGTCTTTCACGGGGGTGGACTTGTCGCCCAGGCTCTTGAGCCGTTCATTGGGGATGATGATCAGGCTGTCCACCTCCTTTTTGAGGGCGTCGATCCCTTCCAAAGCCCTTTCCATTCGCGGATTGCCCTCAAATTTGAAGGGCTTTGTCACCACGGCCACGGTCAACGCCCCGTTCTCTTTGCTCAAACGGGCAGCCACTGGGGAAGCGCCGGTTCCTGTTCCCCCGCCCATTCCCGCTGCGATGAAGACCATATCAGCCCGATCCAAAGCATCGCTGATCTCTGTGACGCTTTCTTCTGCCGATGTTCTCCCGATCTCGGGATCAGCCCCGGCGCCGAGACCCATGGTGATGGAAGGACCCAACTGAAGCTTGTGTGAACAGAGAGACTTCTCAAGGTCCTGCGCGTCGGTATTGGCCACAATGAAGTCGACCCCCCTCAGATCGGAATTGATCATGTTGTTGATGGCATTGCCTCCAGCCCCTCCGATACCCATCACCTTGATCTTGGCAGAGTACCCTCCCCTTTCCACTTCATCCACAAACTCAAATCTCATGATGTCCCTCCTTTTCCTGTTCGGTGAACACACCCTGTCCCAATTCCCCAATCCCTTCCAAAGATTAACCAGATTTCGCAGATGACCATCACCAATCCCTAAATTCCCCAATCCCTAATTTCCAAATTTCCAAATCCCTAAATCCCTCAATCGCTCAATCCCTGACTTCCCCGGTCCCCAATCAAACAATATCCCTAAACCACTTCTTCATCCTCTCCATGACGAGATGAAAGATATTGCCATCCCGGATGCGGAATTTCCGTTTCCGCTTACAATTTCTGGCCCCGTACAGGACAAGCCCCACCGCGGTGGAATACATCGGTTTGTTGACGAGATCTGTCAGCCCCAGTATCCCCTGGGGATATCCGGCCCGGGCCGGTGCATTAAATACCTGCTCAGCCAGTTCGCTGACCCCCGGAAGTTCCGCAGACCCCCCTGTCACCACTACCCCCGACCCCAGCATATTCTCGTAGCCTGCGCTCGCCAGCTCGTTATAAATAAGCGAAAAGATCTCTTCCACCCTCGGTTCCAGGATTTCTCCCAGAATCTGTCTGGAAAGGGTCCTTGGCTTTCTTCCCCCCACACCCGGCACCTCAATGGTTTCATCCCTGCCAATCAGGGACGAGAGGGCACACCCATATTTGATCTTGATCTTTTCCGCCTCTAACTTGGGAGTCCTCAGGCCGACGGCAATGTCATAGGTCAGATTGTCCCCGCCCAGGGCCAGCACCGACGTGTGCCGAATGGCGCCTCTGGAAAAGAGGGCCATGTCGGTGGTGCCGCCGCCAAAGTCAATGAGCGCGACCCCGAGGTTCCGCTCTTCCTTGGTGAGGACGGCCTCGCTGGATGCCAGAGGTTCGAGCACGATATCGTAGACATCGAGACCTGCCTTGTTGGCGCACTTGATGATATTCTGCGCGGATGTGACCGCACCGGTCACAATATGCACCTTCGCCTCCAGGCGCACGCCGGCCATCCCGAGAGGATCCATGATGCCATCCTGGTCGTCGACAATAAACTCCTGGACCAGGGTATGGATCACCTCCCGGTCCATGGGAATGGCGACTGCGCTGGCTGCCTCGATGACGTGCTCGATATCCTTTTTGGTGACCTCCTTCTCCTTGAGGGCGATGACGCCTGGTGTGTTGAATCCCTTGATATGGCCCCCCGCGATACCCGCATAGACCGAGCTGATCTCACAGCCCGCCATGGTCTCAGCCTCTTCAATCGCCTCCTTAATGGAATCGACCGTATGCTCGATGTTGATGACGACCCCTTTCCTGAGCCCATCGGAGGGGTGGCTCCCCATTCCGATGATCTCTACGGCATCATCCCTGACTTCGCCCACCACCGCACAAATCTTGGTCGTGCCGATATCAAGACCTACAATGATTTCCCCTGTCATCCCGTCGTCACCTCAATCCCCTGCTGCCCGCATGGCCCATGGAGCAAAGCCCATAACGAGGGGGGTGTCGCTGTTTGAGCCATATGTCCTACACGTTCCATGACGCCCATCGGTTTATCAGCTACTGCTGAAAGAGACCACTGCTCCGTCCACATAGTTGAGGTTAATACGCGTCACCAGGTCGCTCTTCCCGGACTGGTTCAGATGTTCGGCCACCTTCCTCAGCCCGTCCATTTTGTCGGCCAATTCGTTCCACATGAAGGTAATCTCCGCCTTCACATGATTGAAATAGAGAGACATGGCCCCGTCCTTTCTCAGATGGATTTCAGAAAGCTCCGACACGGACCAGGGCCCCTCTTCAGGCTCGAGGACCTTCACCACGTGAATCGCGCGCCTCAGTTCCTCCTGGACCTGCAGATTGTCCGCGGAAAGCCCCGTAATGAGGGGAAGATCCACGTCATCATTCCCGGAAACCGGTTTGAATATCTCACCCCATCGATTGACATAGTAGAAATCATCCATGCGCACCAGTGCTGCGGCGACCTGTTTTTCCACCTCCACCACCAGGGTGTGGGGAAACCGTCTTTCCAGTTTGACCGTGCGGATCCAGGGATGGGCCTCCATTTTTCGTTTCAATTCATCCAGGTGGAGGCTCAAGAGTCCCTGACCGTCGTGCAGACCGTACATCCGGATCAGTTCCTCTCTCATCCTTGGGTCAACCCCGTTGATATCGACCTGCTCGAGCCTCATGTAGGGAGAGGTCAGGAGGTAATGGTAGAGAGAGAGAAAACAGAGGCTGACCCCCGTTATCACCACCAGAAAAAGGGAGACCTTAGAGATGCCGGATGCGATCACGCCAAGGAGTGATCCGATCCGGCCCCATGCCGCCCCCATTCTCTTATTCCCCTTTTCCATAAAACACCCTTGCCTCAAGACCAGCCTCTTTTTTCCGGTTGCCATGCCCTGGAGACGGGACATGGACCATCAGAGACTGAGGTCATCCCATCTTTCTGCTGTATCCAGGTCGGCTGGATCTCCTACCACCCGTATCTCCAGTTTCAGCGTTATTCCTGCCGTTTTCATCACCGCATTCCTGGCTTCATCGATGAGGGTCAGGATATCGGCTGCCGACGCCCCCGCCTGAGTGATGATAAAATTGGCGTGCCTGTCTGAAATCATGGCCCCGCCGATACATTTCCCCTTGAGGCCCGCCTGCTCGATGAGCCTCCCCGCATAATCATTGACAGGGTTCCTGAATACAGAACCGGCACTTGGGTATTCGAGGGGCTGGGAGGCCTTTCGTCTCTTTAGACATCCGCTGATTTTCTCTATGATGCTTTTTTCGTTTTCCAGGTTCATCCGAAAGGCAACCTGTGCGATGACAGCCCCCTTTTCCATATCGAGAGTGCGGTAAGAAAACGTGAGCCGGGATCGATGGATGACATGGACTTCTCCTCGCGGATCGACCAGCCGGAGTTCCCGGACCCAGGCACCGATCTCGTCTCCAAAGGCGCCTGCGTTCATGGCCACGGCCCCTCCGACCGTGCCGGGGATACCCGCCAGGAACTCCAGCCCTGACAGTCCCCTCTTTCTGCACCCTGTCAAGAGATCGACAATGGAGAGGCCTGCCCCTGCCAGGATCTCCGAACCATCCGGCGATTTGGAATGGATTTGGCTAAGGGCCCCGGAAAGGATGATGACCACGCCTCGAATGCCGCCGTCCCTTACCAGTAGATTGCTCCCCCTTCCGATCACCAGATACGGGATATTTTCCCTGACCAGATAGGGCAATATCCGACAGAGATCCTCCAGATCGTGCATCTCACACAGGGCATCGGCATTCCCTCCCACTCGAAAGGTGGTGCGCCGTGTCATCGGCGAATCAAATTCGACCCTTCCGCCGGCGATTTGAAGCAGTTCAGCCTTTTGCCTGGGGTTCATGGGTTCGCCGTCCGATCCCCTGATCAGGGTTCTAACTTCTCAAAGAGCCGGTCCCCTTCCTGGTGTATATTGCCGGCGCCAAGGGTCATGACCAGGTCCCCCGGTCTCACAAGACCCATGAGGGTGGAGACAACGTTTTCCTGTGCGGGGCAGTAGATGACGTCCTTGTGGCCGTGTTCCCGAATATGTTGGGCCAACCCTTCTGCCGTGACCCCCTCGATGGGCTTTTCCCCCGCTGCAAAGATAGGGGACACGACAAGGATGTCCGCATCGTTGAAGGAAATGGCAAAGCGGTCCACGAGGGCCCGGGTCCGTGTGTATCGATGGGGCTGAAAGGCAACCACCAGCCGCCTGTCGGGCCAACATTCCTTGACTGTCTTGAGCGTCGCCATGATTTCCGTGGGATGATGTCCATAGTCGTCTAAGAGGAGAATGCCCTCTTTTTCTCCTTTGACCTGAAAGCGTCGGGCGAGTCCCCCCAGGGCCCTGAGGCCCTCCTTGATAACCTCGATCTTCAACTCCAGTTCGAGGCCCACGGCCGCTGCGGCCAAGGCATTCAGAACATTGTGGGTTCCAGGTATCCCCACGGTCAGTCTGCCCAGTGAGCGACCATGGTAGAGCACCTCAAGGGAGGTCCCCCATTGCTCCTTTTCCAGGTCCTTTCCCTGGAGATCTGCCTGTGGGCTCATGCCGTAGGTCAGGCATCTCTTTCTGAGCCGGGGAATGACCGACTGGATTTCCTCGTTGTCCAGGCAGAGGATGGCCGTGCCGTAAAACGGGACCTTATTAATAAAATCAATGAAGGTCTGCCGAATGGCCTCCATATCTCCGTAATGGTCCATATGCTCATGGTCGATATTGGTGACCACGGCAATGGTGGGCGACAAGGCCAAGAAGGATCCGTCGCTTTCATCGGCCTCGGCTACCAGGATATCCCCCTGTCCCAATTTGGCATTGGATCCGCCCCAGATGTCGAGTCTCCCTCCGATCACCACAGTGGGGTCGAGCTGACCGCATGTCAGGATAGAGGCGACCATGGACGTAGTGGTGGTCTTCCCGTGGGCCCCGGCGATGGCCACGCCATGCTTGAGCCGCATCAGTTCAGCCAGCATCTCGGCCCTGGGTATGACAGGGATATGGCGGTCCCTCGCCCCTGAAAGCTCGGGGTTGTCGGCTGCTACGGCCGAGGAATACACCACCACATCGGCCCCCTCCATGTAATCTGCGTGGTGACCCTCGAACACGGTCCCTCCAAGGTCTGTAAGGCGCCTGGTAACGCCCGTGGCCCTCAGGTCGGATCCGCTGACCTCGTACCCCAGATTGATGAGGAGTTCGGCCAGCCCGCTCATGCCGATCCCCCCGATCCCCACAAAATGGATATGTCTCACCTTCCCAAACTGCGTCATGGTTCAACCCTATTATCTTTATTGGTAGCCGTTCACGGGTTCAAAGGTTCAGAGGTTCAAAGGTTGTATTGTCATCCCTTTTTTGTCCTTAACCCTGAACGTTAAACCCTGAACCTGTGAACGATTACCTTTATTGAGATTTCAGTTTTCTATGTCCAGCCCAATAGAGTCAACTGTCCCACCCTAACTTTAGTCACTTTAGCTCACTTTAGTCACTTTCGACATCTCCATCAACCGGTCGACGATCTCGCCTGCCGCATCGTGACTCCCGATCTGACGGGCCCGCTCGCCCATCTCCTGAAGGGCCGGCCGGTTGTCCATATATCGTGTCAAGGCATTAGCGAGGCCCTCGGCGGTCAGTTCTCCCTGGAGCATCATTTCCGCGCCCCCCTTCCGGACCAGGGCACTTGCATTGATCTCCTGGTGACGGTTGGTGGCGTAGGGATAGGGGATCAGGATCGAGGGCTTTCCCAATGCGGCCAGTTCAAAAATCGTGCTGGCCCCCGCGCGGCTCACCACCATGTCCGCCCGGCTGTAGGCCGTGGCCATGTCGGCAATGAACATCGAAATCTCCCCCTCGAGCCCCCTGGTCCGGTAATCCTTCACGACCCGTTCGTAGTCGATAGTTCCGGTTTGGTGAATGACCGCTATCTTTTTCCCCTTTTCCCGCAGACCGTCAAGGGCCTCGACGAATATACGGTTGATGGCCTGGGCCCCCTGGCTCCCCCCCACCACCAGGACCGTGAATTCTTGCTCCCCTTCAGGCCGGATCGGACGGGACAGAACGAGTTCTTGCCGCACCGGATTTCCGGTAAGAATCACCTCTCTTTTACTGAAACAGGATCTGCTTTCCTCAAACGAGATAAATATACGATCCACGATCCTGGAAAGGAGGCGATTGGTCACCCCGGGGTACGAATTCTGTTCATGGATGGCCGTGGGGATCCCCATCCACTTGGCGGCTGTGCAGAACGGCCCTGCCGAATATCCTCCCACGCCAAGGGCGACGGAGGGTGAAAAGCGCCGGATAATGGAGGCTGACTGGAGGATGCTTTTCGGCAGTCTGAAGAGCACCGGAATCCCCTTTTTCCAGCCCCTCCCCTTGATCCCTTCAACATCGATGGATACGGCCTCGAATCCGGAGCGGGACAGTATGTCTCTTTCCATAGGCCTCCGACCGACCACAAAGAGGACCTCAGCATCCCCCATCCGCGTCTTCAGCGCCCTGGCCACCGCTATCCCCGGGAAGAGATGCCCCCCTGTGCCTCCCCCGGCGATGACCAGTCGGAATCCCGAAATTTTTTGCCGTTCTGAATGCTCCACGGGGGCGCCTTCCAAGACCGTTCAGCATCTAAACTCGAACATCCAAC
>Ga0172369_10001741_pt1 | contig 31070 bp, 32 predicted proteins | sample LakKiv25m_FD_114539 | JGI IMG/M metagenome (GOLD analysis project Ga0172369, IMG submission 114539) | Freshwater microbial communities from Kabuno Bay, South-Kivu, Congo - kab_022012_11.25m | ecosystem: Environmental > Aquatic > Freshwater > Lake | place: Democratic Republic of the Congo... | reverse complement strand
TTAAGGGAATCGCGTCTCCACCAAATAAAATGCGCCCCTTTTTCTAGATAAATAAACCGCCCTCGGTTATCATCGAACTGTCTGATGGTTTTGAGTATTATGTTGATTTAAAGGAGACAAAGGAAAAATATGAGATTTATTGAAAGAAAAAATTCTTCCGTGAAGTTGTATTTTACATTGTTCAAGTTCATTCCAGAAATGCTAATGGTTCTAACAATATTATTTTTCTTTATATTCGGCATCGTTGACGCCCAAGAGGGAAGTGATTATATAGGTTATGGTCTTTTCCATTTACAATCGAAGTTTGTTGTGTGGTTGTGTTGGTTTTTAATCGGCATATTGGGAGGCTTTATCCAAAACTTAATATTGAATATACTGATTTCACCAATTGTAATTTTGGTCGAAAATTCATATAAGCACCGCAACGCCATTGATGCGATTCCGATTCCCCAAAACGCTCCAGTAAAAGCTCTAAAAAAAGTTCAACCAGAAAGTAACTCAATATCAATTGGCGGTTCAAACAAGACAACACCGATTGCTACTTCGGCACAACCACCAAAAGCAGAAACGCCAAATATCAATCTAGCGAACAACGTTACAAGCAAGCCGGTTGTCGATTATAAAAAGTCTGAAATAGAGCAAGGGAAAACGTGGGTGTGCTCTTGTGGGGCAGTCAATAATAGTTCAATACCATTTTGCCGAAGTTGTTATAAGGATAAACCAAAGTAGTCATCAGCAATAAGTTATCCTCCCGTACTTTCGCTTGTTTTGGCAAATAGGCGCGGCCATTCTAGCCATAGCGTGAAGATTTTTTCATGATTTCACCATTCACTAATAACATTGAAATCAGTTTGATGATGAAAACGAACGGCAATGATTCTTGAGTGGGAGATAAAAAATTGTTAAACTCATATTCATGTCGCATTTACTTTAATCGGTATCTGACATAAAATACAAAATATAACCAAAGAAAAGGAAACCTGTAAAAATGAAAAGTCAGACTGCAAAAAATGTTGTCGCTATTTATTCTGTTGTCTTTGGAACACTTGGCTTAGTCGGCTCGCTCAACAGCTTGGCGGCCGACGTCTTCACTTACATAATTGAGGCCACGATGATAATCCTGGGCATTCTCTTGCTCATACCTTCACTTCACAAAGCAACTAAAGGTTTGATTGTCACTTCAATCGTTATTTATTCCATATATATTTTTTCCGGACTAATAGTGTTCTTCATCATTCCCTTTATTGGAGCTTTAATTTTCGGGTTGGTCGGCGTTCCATTTGCGTTTGGAATCGTATATCTTGCCCGTTTAAAAAAGGAAAATGAACCAAGCCCATTTTATAGCGGAGCCACACCCGTCAACACACCACGTCCTAACGCCCCGGAACCGGTAAGCAATACAACCGAAGAAGATCAAACTTATACTAGGTTGACCGCACTAAATAAAATGCTCAACGAAGGACTGATTTCCCAAGAAGATTACGAGACGAAGAAAAAGAATATTCTTAACATCTGATTTTTGACTACTTTAAATTTTTTCTTTAATTCTTGCTGATCTAATCAGCGTTTAATTTATTGTTTAACAAACGCATTACTAGATTGTGATAGTGCTGTTTTTCGCCTTCGCGGCATTGACGGCTTTGATGTCGTTGATGATGGCCATTAGGGCGTGGATCACAAACGCGATCCAAAATGAATTCGTGTAGTAAGTAATCAGGCAAAATAACACGCCAAGGAAAACCGCCCCAAATGCTTCTTGCCTGCCTTTGAATATATGGATTAAGCCGTAGATGACGCTGTTGATGACGATCGCCGGCCACAAGCCGAACGCATAGACGCTTGAGAAAAAGACGAACCCGCGAAGGGCAAACTCGTAACCGAGCAAATATAGCGACCAGAATAGCGCATTGATGATCGTCCGCTTTATCGGCCAGTCATTCTTCCGTACTTCAGGATAATAGCCGATATCAATCTTTTTACTAGGTCGAATTATGCTTACTCCCACAATCAAGACAAACGGAATGATTGCCCACCAGATTGCGCCGGCACCACTGGGAAACAAAACGCCATAATCGCCAATGTTGCGGTCAAACGCAAATAAGGCAATCAAGAAAGGTATCAAGCCGAGCAATATGAACCCAAGCGTGCGCCTGAAGTAAACCGAGGCTTCGAAATTAGCGGAGTCTTCTTTGAACCGGCCGCGCCATTTTTTCACAAAGGAGAGATCGCTCCCAAAAAAATAAATAAGATATAAAAATACATAGGACAAGAGGGCAATCATCGAATCTTGAAGCAGAAACGACATGTCTTCCGTAAAGATGAACATTATTTATACCTCGCGCTTTTCATGCTGAATGTTCTTAATAAGAAACCCGACAATCGCGGGAACAGGCGATAGACGATGTTGACGATCTTTCCGGTGCAGGTCAAATACATGACGGGTTTGCGTTTGCGTAATGACTTTATGATGCTTTTAGCAACGCCTTTTTGCGTATCGCTATTCTTGTCGCGCCGCAGCGGAATTAGTTCTCCTGTCGCCGAATAGATTTTCTTATTCGCATCGTTTTCGGTGAATCCGACATAGATGATGCCGACGTGGACATGAAGATGATGCAGTTCGGCCCGTAATGATTCGCTGAAGCCGGTCAATGCCATCTTGGCGGTGCCGTAGGGAGCAATGCCGGGGATGCCTTTTAAGGCGGATAAACTGGATATGAATAATACGCTGCCTTGGCTTTCAATTAGTTTAGGCAGGGCAAACTTTGTCATGTTGACCGCGCCGCAGAAGTTGATGTCGATAATTTTATGGAACAAGGCCAAATCAGTATCTACGAATAACCCGCGCATGCTCATGCCGGCATTATTGATCAAGATGTCGATGCGTCCATATTCACCAATCACCGAGTCGATGATGCGCTGGCAATCCTCGATGCTTGTGACATCGCCAACATAAAACGCGCAACGTCCATCGTGTTCATTTATATGGGAACATGTTTCGTTAAGTTCTTTTTCGCTTCGTCCGGTGATGATGACGATTGCCTGTTCATTCGCCAACAGTTTCGCGGTCTCGCGACCGATGCCTTTGCCGCCGCCGGTAATGAGGACGACTTTATCCTTGAATTCCTTCATTTCCCCCCCTAGTTTAAATATCCGCGATGTTTATAATATGCAATGGCTTCGGCTAAAGCCCTCTCAAGACCAGATTGGATATAACCTAATTCTTTCATCGCTTTGTTTGATGAGTAATAATGGCCGTCGCCGGATATCTTAGCCATCGTTTTCGTGAGGAGCGGTTTTTTCCTTCGTAGCTTGGCGAATAGTTCAATGAACGTTGCAAAGATGACCGCCACGAATTTAGGGATTTTCAGCTGGGGCGGCTTAACGGCGGCCACCTTGCCAACAAGAGAGAAAAACTCTTTGTAGTTTAGGTTGATGCCGCCTGTGATGTAGCACGCGCCCACGTCCCCTTTTTCAATTGCGGCCACGCATGCCCGGGCGACGTCTTTGACCGCGGCGAAGGAACGCCCGCCGGCGGAATATCCGGGTACCTTGCCCTTAATGACCGAGATGATCATTTCGCCGGAACCCGGTTTTGAGTCGTTTTCGCCAATCATGAAAGTCGGGTTGATGATAACGACCGGCAGCCTGTTTTCGTGTGCTTCCGAAAGCAAGTAATCTTGAGCCGCTTTTTTGGAGTTGATGTAATCGAGGCCGTATTTGCCGGAGTTAAACGGAGTATTTTCGGTTCCCGGCTGTTCTTTTGAGCCAAAGCCGAATGAATTGGCGGTGCCCACGTGAATATACTTTTTGACCGGTTTCCGCTTAAACGCGTCGACCAGCAGCTTGACGAGTTCGAAATTGATCTTCCAAGACTGCGGACTCTTCGAGGGCCACACGTCGGTGATGGCCGCGGTATGGATGACATAATCGCATCCATCAAGCGCGCATTCGATGTCGCGCTTATCCAATAGATCGCCCTCGTACGTTTCGTATGCAAGACCGTCTAGAATATTTGCCGGCGTCCCTTTCAAGATGAAAGCGCGCACCTCATAACCAGATTCCAACAATATTCTGACGACATGGCTCCCGAGAAATCCGTTCGCGCCGGTGACTAAAACTTTCATGATGACAATCTCGTTTCACTAAGTGATTTTTTTGATTATAACAATTTATCGCTTATTAAAATAGATTGTAAAGACGCTAAAACTCCGAAGCGGCAAGAGAAATGAGACCCAGCGATTACATCCTGTCGCAAGGACTCGTTTTCTTGTAAGCTTGTGACGGTTTCATTCCGTGCCGTGTGCTTTTCGACTTAGTTGAAGTTAGACACTCGGCGTAATATCAAAAACTAACTTTCTTATTTTATGTGCTCGTAAAAATAGGCCATGCCGGCTTCGGCCGTCTCTTTGTATTTGGGATGCATGTCCAATCCGGTCTGATACATGGTCCGCACGATCATGTCAAACGATATTTTGCGGGTGTCACTAAGAAAACTTGCCAATTCAGACGCACTGACGGCGCGGACGCCGGCGACGGCATTTCGCTCAATACATGGAATTTGCACATAGCCATCAATCGGATCGCATGTTAGCCCAAGGAAGTGTTCCATGGCGATTTCGGCGGCATATTCGATTTGCTCAATGCTTAGATCCGATAGATAGGCATGGGCGGCCGCAGTCATACTGCAGGCCGAACCAACTTCCGCTTGGCACCCGCCGACGGCGCCGCTGATCGTGGCGTTATATTTGATGACGTTACCGATGACGCCGGCGACGGCCAGCGCTTCGATGATGGAACGCTCAGACACGCCTCGGTGATAACGAAGATAGTATAAGACGGCTGGAAGAACACCCGAAGCGCCGCACGTGGGCGCGGTGACGATGAGGCCGCCGGAGGCATTTTCTTCGCTGGCCGAAAAAGCGTATGCCGACACGAGGCGGATCATCCGTGCGGTCTCCGTTTCCTCCTGCTTGGCCCGATCGATCAGCACTTTGGCCTTGCGGACGACTTTAAGAGTGCCTGGCAGCACTCCTTCGGTGACCAAGCCCTTGCGCACCGTGGCTTGCATTTGCTGCCAAATGCTTTTCAAGAACTCGTCGATGTCGGGTTCGTATTGTTTGACGTAGTCATACAACGAATATTTATGCGACAGGCAAAACGCTTTGATTTCCTCAAAGTTCTTTTCCGGATATACGTCGATGATCTCGTTTTCTTCGGTATCGAACAGGATGTCGCCGCCGCCGATGCTTCTCACGCTGATGGTGTTAAGAAGATGGTCGTCTTCGAATATCTCGAAGGTAAAAAGGATTGGGTGCTTGAAAATGTCGATTTGATTTATGAATCGCACTTCGGAAGGAGCAAGTTTTTTGGCGATGATGGCATCGGTCAGATGGCCTTTGCCGGTCAGCGCCAACGAATTGTATAGCGTCACCACGTAACGGTTGGCGTTAGGATATTTGCCCTTAACTATTTCAGAAGCAAAACCGGGACCCATCGTGTGCGATGACGACGGACCATGGCCGATTTTATATAGTTTTGTCAGTGATTGCATATAGTCTCCATATTTAGGCATATCGTTTCATTGAATCACGAATCAACGCAAGACATCATTAACATTCATTCGCATTAATATTAATGTGCTTCCATCAAACATAATATAAATCATCTATGAATGTAAGTGATTAATACAACCAAATTCATATTTGCGATTCATTTTATCGCCAAAGAACAAATAATATACCCAGAAGCGAAAATGTCCTTTCCAAATTGCGACAACTGGAACAATAAATGTTATTTTGTTATTGTCGAATCACAATGTTGCCACTCACATGCTTCAGTTTTGTGACTGAATAAATCGGGAGTTCGTATGGAATTAGAACAATATTTGCGCCGGTATCCGCCTGAACAAACCTATGTGCTGGAAATCTTGTCCGATTATCAGCGGAGTAAACCCACACAGCACCTGACGAAAGACGAATTGAAAGTCATCGCCGATTATCTAGCGATTCCCGAAAGCCACATTTCGGCCATCGTGGCGTTCTATTCGTTTTTCTCGATGAAACCGCGAGGACGCTTCATCATCCAAATATGCCGCGACGTTCCATGTCACGTATCGTCGAAATTCGACGTCGTGGCGACATTGGAAAAACTGCTCGGCGCCAAAATGGGCCAAACGACCGAAGACAAGCTCTTCACGCTTGAATACACGAGTTGTTTAGGATCATGCGACGGGGCTCCCGCCGTCCGCATCAACGATACGATACATAAATCGGTCACTCCCGAACAGCTGGGTCAATTGATCGAAGATTGCCGCGGTGGCCGTCATGATTGAACAGAAACTGATTACCAAGAACATTGGCAAAATCGACCCGAAATCGCTTGCCAGTTATATGGCCTTCAACGGCTATAAAATGCTGCGAAAAGCCCTTAGGCTTGGAAAAGAACACATCATCGAGCAGATCGAAATCGCCCGGCTGCGGGGAAGAGGCGGAGCCGGCTTTCCAATGGCCAGTAAGCTCAAAGCGGTCGCCACGCAACTGGTAACGCCCAAATACATGATATGCAACGCCGACGAAGGCGAACCCGGAAACTTTAAAGACCGTTATCTAATCGAAAATAATCCGCACCTGATCATCGAGGGGATGACAATCATCGCCTACGCCACCGGCATCGAACGCGGGTTTGTTTACATCCGCGGCGAATACAAGGAAGCATATGATGTTTTGGCCTCGGCCATCGAAGCCGCGCGCGAGAAGGGATTGCTCGGAAAGAACATTCTGCGGAAAGGCATGAACTTTGACATCGAAATCCGCCGCGGCGCCGGTTCCTATGTCTGCGGCGAAGAATTCGCTTTGATCGAATCAATCGAGGGCAAAGCCGGACGCACGAGAGTAAAACCGCCCTTCCCGACGACCGAGGGACTATTTCAAAAGCCGACCCTCATCAATAACGTCGAAACGTTTGCCACAGTTCCCACTATTATCGAAATGGGCGGAAAAGCCTTTTCGGCCATCGGAACCGAATCATCGACGGGAACGAAATTAATCAGCCTTTCGGGCAATGTCCGTCACAAAGGGGTATACGAAGTTCCGTTTGGCGTTTCGTTGCGCGATGTGATCAAGACATTGGGAGGCGGAGCCGAAAAGGGACGAAAAATCAGAATGGTGCAACTCAGCGGCGCCTGCGGTCCGATTATCCCCGAGTACATGTTGGATATGACGATTGACTATGACCGCTTCGAGATATTCGAATCCAAAACGGGAGCCGGAGCCATCATCGTCATCGACGACCGCTTCGACATGTTTGAGATTTTAGTGCGCATCGGGGCGTTTTTCGCCCATGAATCATGCGGAAAGTGCACGCCGTGCCGCGAAGGCATATTTCAGATGAACAGGCTGTTGGAAAAGTTTAACGAATATCGGGCCACCGAAGCCGATTTGCAATTATTGGAAACGCTGGCGCGTACCATCCACCAGACATCGCTCTGCGGACTTGGCCAAACAGCGGCCACGGCTACTATATCGACGCTGCACTATTTCAGGTCCAAATATATTGACCGCATCGAAAAGAGTTCCCTTCAGGAGGGCGTCACAAATGCCTAACATCAAAATCAACAACGTGCAGATGGACGTCGCTTCCGGAATGACGATTTTGGAAGCAGCCCGCCTCCATAACATCGAACTTCCGACGTTGTGCTATTATCCCGATCTCGGCATAAAAAACGATTGTCGCGTCTGCGTCGTCGAAATCGAAGGCCAGAAAGGTCTTGTCACGTCGTGTTCGACACAGGTTCGCGAGGGAATGAGCATCAAGACCCATTCCGCGCGGGCTCTCAACGCCAGGAAAATCATCGTCGAAATGATATTAGCCAACCACGACAGCAATTGCACGGCATGCGCGCGCAACATGAATTGCGAACTGCAGAAATTAGCCCAAAGCCTCAACATCGAAAAAAATCGTTTTCCCTCGGTGCTTGATAAAAAGCTGATCGATGAAGGAAACGAATGTCTTGTCCGCAACCCGAACCGGTGCATCAAATGCGGAAGGTGCGTCGATGTATGCCGTTCGGTGCAAAACATATCGGTCCTTGACGTCATGGGCCGCGGCCATCAAGTGACCGTTTCCCCGGCTTACGGAAACAATCTTAACGAGGTATTTTGTTCGTATTGCGGCCAATGCGCCGCTGTCTGTCCTGTCGGCGCCATTACCGAAAAAGATGATACGAGCATTGTCTGGAACGCCTTACATGATCCTGACAAGCATGTCGTCGTGCAAGTGGCCCCGGCCATCAGGGTATCCCTCGGAGAAGATTTGGGCCTGCCTACTGGCAGCATCGTCACCGGGCAAGTGGTAGCCGCATTGAAAAGGCTTGGATTCAGCCACGTGTTCGACACCAATTTCACCGCGGACTTGACCATCATCGAGGAAGGCCACGAATTCATAAACCGCGTGAAGAACGGCGGCCCGTTGCCGCTTGTCACCTCATGCTGTCCCGGATGGATCCGTTTCGCCGAACATGAATATCCGGAAATATTGAAACACATCTCTTCATGCAAATCGCCTCAACAGATGTTCGGCGCAATCATCAAGAGCTATTATGCCGAAAAAGCCCAGATTGATCCCAAAAACATATTTGTCGTATCGGTCATGCCGTGCACCGCCAAAAAATACGAAGCCAAACGTCCCGAGATGTCAATCAATGGTCGGGATTTGGACGTCGATGCCGTGCTTACGACGCGCGAACTGAGCAAAATGATCAAACAGATGGGAATCGATTTCAGACAATTACCCGAAGAACCATTCGACGATCCGAGCCAAACGACGAGCGGCGCCGCCGCGCTGTTCGGAGTAACCGGCGGGGTGATGGAAGCGGCATTGCGGACCGTGAAGGAAGTATTGGACAAGCGTCCGCTCGCCACAATTGAGTTCAACGACGTACGAGGAATAAAGGGCATCAAAGAAGCGAGCGTGACGATTCAGGACAAGGAATATAAAGTGGCGATTGCCCATACGCTCGGAAACGCCCGCAAGATCGCCAAGCAGATATCTGAAGGAAAATCGGAATATGCCTTCATCGAAGTCATGGCGTGCCCAGGAGGCTGCATCGGGGGCGGCGGTCAGCCATATGGAACCACCAACCAGAAACGTATCAAACGCAGCGAATCGATTTATCATATCGATGACGCCTCAATCATTCGCAAATCACACGATAATCCGATGATTCAAGCCATCTATCGTGATTTTCTAAAAGAACCATGCGGTCATATATCACATGAGTTGCTGCACACCGAATACACGAATAGAAAACACGGCTGAATTAAAACGCGCTGACGAACTGCATTTCCGCTTCTTGCCGACTATTGTTCAGTTTTTTGGTTTGTCTCTATTGAATTGCCCGTTTTCCCTTATATCCGACAGTACTTGAACAAATATCACCCTTGATAAAAATCCAGCATGTCAATACGCACGATTGCCAATCATTACAAAAAATATCTAATCGCGCAAAATCGTTTTTGACCAAAGACCATCATCGTTTTTAGTTGTGATTTTATCGTGTTATTATGCTTGTTTTGGTGTTCATGAAAGCCCTTTATTGTGATAAAATATTGCTCGAATGACGCTTAAGAGGTAACCTTTTGAGAATCAAAACACACCCGATATTGAGCTTTCCGGATAAATTGGACGTCCCTTTTTATTTTGAAGGTCAACTGATGATGGGCAAGGAAGGCGACATGATCGCTTTCGCCCTCCATGACAACGGCATCAAGACGCTCAGCAAAAGCTTGAAACTCCACCGTCCTCGCGGCTTCTATTGCGGCATCGGCAACTGCTCGCAGTGCAAGATGCGCGTCGACGACGTCGATAACGTCCGCACCTGCATCACGCCATTGAAGGCGAATATGCGCATCGAGATTCAAAAAGACAAGGGTGGCATCAAATGATCACCAAGGATGTCATCATTATCGGCGGAGGCCCGGCCGGACTATGCGCCGCTAAGATGCTTTCGGACCAAGACGTATCCGTCTTATTGGTCGACCGCGACCATCATTTGGGCGGCCAATTAGTCAAACAGACCCATAAGTTTTTCGGTTCCGAAAAGCAATACGCCAAAAACCGCGGTTTTGAAATAGCCGATATTCTCATCAAAGACATAATCAATAAACCAAATATTGAAGTATTGCTCGGGGCAACCGTCGCCGGACTATACAAGGACCACGTGATGACCGTCGTCAAAGACGAGAAATATTATAAGTACAAGGCAAAGGCTTTCATCATCGCCACCGGGGCGTCGGAAAAATCGCTGGCGTTTGAAAATAACGATTTACCAGGAATATATGGCGCGGGGGCAATCCAAACGCTGATGAATGCCTATGGCATCGTACCCGAAGAGGAAGTGCTCATGGTCGGCAGCGGCAACATCGGCTTAATCGTCTCATATCAATTACTTCAAGCCGGAGTCAAGGTCAAAGGCATTGTGGAAGCGGCCCCCTACGTCGGAGGCTACAAAGTCCATGCCTCGAAACTGAAACGGCTTGGCGTTCCCTTCTACATGCAGCACACGGTCAAACGGGCGATCGGCAGCGACCATCTCGAAGCGGTCGAAATCGTCAGGCTGACCGACGACTTCCAAGAAGTCGATAGCGATACCAAAATCATTGAGACGAAAGCCCTTTGCATCGCGGTCGGCCTATCTCCGCTTTCACAGTTGCTGGGGATGATGGAAGTCGACATGAAATACGTCAAGGAACTGGGCGGCTTGGTCCCGGTGCTCAATAACCTGAATCAAACTTCTAATCCCAACCTATTCGCCTGCGGCGACGTCGGCGGCATCGAAGAAGCCTCCTCGGCGATGATGGAAGGCTATATCGCCGGGTTAGGTGTTCTTAAACATCTCGAACGTCCGCATCCTAAACACGATGAGCTACTTCACATGTACCATCATGAACTCGAGCTGCTGCGCAATTCCGCTTATGGGGAAAAGACGCTGGCCGGACTGAAGAAGCTTCGCGGAGGGCCATATGCTGAATAAGACCGGAATACCTACCAAGGAGATGGTTTCCTCGAAGTTTCCAAGCGAGGAAACGCTAGTTAAACCAAAAGCGATTTTGGAATGCTATGAAGCGATACCGTGCAATCCATGCGCGACCAGCTGCCCATTCGACGCCATCGTGATCGAAGACGGACTGACGGCGATTCCCCAACTGCTAACCGACAAATGTACCGGCTGCGGCCAATGCGTGACCGCGTGCCCTGGTTTGGCGATCACCGTTTGTCAAATCGTGAATAAAAAAGCGTTATTCAAAATACCGTATGAATTTCTTCCATATCCCCAGAAAGGCGAAATATGGCATGGCCTCAATCGCGGTGGGGGAATAATCTGCGAAGCCGAGATTAAAAACGTCATCGCCAACAAGTCCAAAACTGCTCTCGTCACGGTCATTATCGATCAGGAATACCTGCATGATTTCGTGACCATAATGCGAAAATGACCGATAAAAGCAAAATCATCATCTGCCGGTGCGAAGACGTCACTTTACAGCAAATCGACGACGCGATTGAACAAGGATTCACGACGTTCGAGGACCTCAAACGCGTTTTAAGGGTTGGCATGGGTCCGTGTCAAGCCAATACATGTGGCAATATCCTGCAAATGTATCTAGCCAAAAGACTCAAAAAACCGATTGAAGAGGTCAAGACGCAGCGGCCGCGCCCGATGCTGCTTGGCGTGAAGCTTAAAGACATCGTCGACGGTGTTGAAAAATGAAGAAGAACGTCATTATCATCGGCGCCGGCATCAGCGGCGTCAGCATCGCTTACAACTTAGCCAAAAAAGGCGTCAAGGACATCCACGTCCTCGATAAAAGCTTCTTCACCTCGGGGGCGACGGGAAGATGCGGCGCCGGTGTACGTGCCCAGTGGGCAACCATGCTCAATTGCCTGATGGCGAAAAAGAGCATTGAGTTCTTTGAACACGCTAAAGAGATACTGGCTTATGAGGGCGACATCGAATTCAAGCAGGAAGGTTACCTGATTTTGGCGACCACCGCCAACGAGGATTTGCAATTCCAAGCCAACGTCAAACTCCAAAACAGTCTTGGAATCCCGTCACGATATTTGAACAAAGATGAAGCGCTGAAGATCGTCCCACATCTTAATAAGGACGCCTTCGTATCGGCCACCTACTGTCCCATCGACGGACATCTGAATCCGTTTAAAATGACCGATGCCTATATGAAAGCGGCCAAACGATTAGGAGTGACATTCAGCTTCTTTGAAGAAGTGACCGACATCATGACTGCTAATCATCAAGTAATCGGTGTTAAAACGACCAAGGCGACTTACGAGACGAGCATCGTTATCGATGCCGCGGGCGGCTACAGCAAAGAGATCGGCCTCATGGCCGGCGTCGACATCCCCGTCTATTCCGAAAATCACGAGATATTGGCGACCGAACCGATTGAGAAAACGCAAGGACCGATGGTGATGTCGTTCTCCAAAAACATCTATTGCCAGCAAGTGCCCCACGGATCATTCTTGATGGGCCGCGGCGATCCTTACGTCGAAAAAGGCCACCAAAACCATTCGACATGGCAGTTTTTGGATGAAATGGCCAAAACAGCCACCCACATGATGCCGTTATTGGGTAATCTAAGGGTAGTACGGCAGTGGGGCGGTTCCTATAACATGTCGCCCGATCGGCAACCGATCATCGGCGGCACCGACAAACTGAAAGGCTTCTACATGGCATGCGGATTCTCCGGGCACGGCTTCATGCTCGCCCCGATGACCGGCTTATTGCTTTCCGAAGTGATATTGGGCGAACCGACGACATTCGATATGACGACGCTGAGCCTGAACCGATTCCAACAGCAAAAACCGATTGATATCGAAAAATCAGTCGTGTGATAAAGGAGTAAAGCATTATGGCCATTTACCCATACAAGACGGAACCGTTAACCGACTTTTCCAAACCCGAAAACGTCCTTGCCTATCAGCAAGGGCTGAAGACGGTCGAAGGTTATTTGGGAAAACACTACGACATCGTCATCAACGGCAAGCGGATCAAGACGACGCGCGCTTATACTTCCATCAACCCCGCCGACGTCAAGCAGGTGATCGGAACTATTGGCCAGGCCGGCATGGACGAAATCAAAGTCGCCCTGGAAGTCGCCCTCGAACGGTTCAAGACATGGAAAGACTCCGATCCGAAGATGCGCGCCGACATTTTGTTCAAGGCGGCGGCCATCTTGCGTAAACGCAAATTCGAATTCTCGGCCTTGATGACCAAGGAAGCTGGCAAACCATATGCCGAAGCCGACGCCGACACGGCCGAAGCGATCGACTTCCTTGAATATTACGGAAGACAGATTCTCGAACTTACCGATATCGACCATAAGATATTGTCGCGGCCGAACATTGAACGTAACGAATATCGCTATATCCCGCTTGGCGTGGGCGCCGTCATCGCCCCGTGGAACTTCCCGATGGCAATTCTCGTCGGCATGACCAGTGCCGCCATGGTGTCCGGAAACACGGTATTGCTGAAACCGGCGATGACCACCCAGGTGATTGCCTATAAATTCTTTGAAGTGCTAGAAGAAGCCGGCATGCCTAACGGCGTCGTCAATTTCGTGCCCGGAAAAGGCTCGGAAATCGGCGAGTACATGGTTACGCATCCAAAGATCCGTTTCATCTCGTTTACCGGCTCCAAGGAAGTCGGTATCTCCATCTATGAAAAAGCGGCCATCGTCCATCCGGGACAGTTGTGGCTCAAGCGCGTCATCGCCGAAATGGGCGGCAAAGACGCCATTGTCGTCGACAACGACTGCAATATCGACTTAGCGGCCGACGCCATCGTCAAATCGGCCTTTGGTTTCTCGGGCCAGAAGTGCTCGGCTTGCTCACGGGCCATCATCCATGAAAAGATCTATGACAAGTTAGTGGACAAAATCGCCAAACTGACGAAGACGCTTAAAGTAGGCGATCCGTCCGACCCGACCACATACATGGGACCGGTCAACGACGAAAAAGCCTTCGACAAAATTTTTGAATACATCGGGATTGGCCAGAAGGAAGGCACGATCGTCGCCGGCGGACATCGCGACGGATCGAAGGGATATTTCATCGAACCGACGGTCATCGCTGATGTCTCCCCCAAGGCCCGCATCATGCAAGAAGAGATATTCGGACCGGTGTTGGCCATCGCCAAGGCCAAGAGTTTCCAGCATGCTCTTGAAATCGCCAACGACACCGAATACGGACTGACCGGCGCGGTCATTTCCAATAACCGTGAACATCTCGAAATGGCCAGAAAAGACTTCCATGTCGGAAATCTATATTTCAACCGCAAATGCACGGGCGCCATCGTCGGCTATCAGCCGTTCGGCGGCTTCAACATGAGCGGTACCGACTCCAAGGCCGGCGGACCGGATTATCTTGTTTTGCACTTGCAGGGCAAGACGATTTCCGAAGCGTTTTAATACTCAGTAATTCTTATTTAACCAATATTTGCCATGATTTTTGCTCATTGAACTGCGACAATATTGCCTTCACGCGATTTTGATTTATCCCGGCATCTTTTCATTTGCGTTAGTGCTAAAATAACACTCGCGGATTTACGTGTCGCAGGGAAGTATTAGTGTATGACTCACGATTTGACCAAAGGCAACATTTTCAAAAACATACTGCGCTTTTCGCTGCCGATCATCATCGGACTTATTATCCAGCAACTATATAATTTGGTCGACTCGGTCATCGTCGGGCAGTTCATCGGCGAAGATGGCATCGCCGCGATCGGGACTACCGCCTCGATCAATTTTCTCATCGTGGCCTTAGGCACGGGTACCACGGGCGGATTTGCTATCGTGATTGCCCAGAAGTTTGGAGCCAAAGACTATCAAGGCATGAAGAAATCGGTCGGCAACTCCATCACGCTAGCCATAATTTTGTGTGCCATCTTGACCGTTATCGCTTTGACTTCAACGCGTTCATTGCTCAATTTACTGGGCGTTCCCGCGGACATCTATGAATGGTCATATCAATACATAACCTGGATTTATATCGGAATTTTCACGATTGTCGGCTATAACATGATCAGCTCGATTCTCCGGGCCATCGGCAATTCGATTACCCCGCTGATTTTCTTATCGATTGCCAGCGTCATCAACGTCGGTCTGGACTTACTATTCGTCGGCGTGCTCCGGCTCGGCGTCGGAAGCGCCGCGCTGGCAACCGTCATCTCCCAAGCTATTTCAGGAATCGGTTCATATATCTATGCGTTTAAGAAATATCCCATATTGCGTGTTACTTTAAAAGACTTGATGCTGGAGAAGAAAGAGGCTTTAAGGCAAATCAGCAACGGCTTGCCGATGGGCTTACAGTTTTCCATCATCAGCCTCGGCATCGTCGCCATCCAATCAGTCATCAATTCATTCGCGGGTCCATCGGACAATTCGATCATCACCGCGTTTGCGACATGCGCGCGTATTGAAGGCATCATCATCGTTCCATTTTGGGGCGTCGGAGCGGCGATGGCTGCCTACATGGGCCAGAATTATGGTGCCCGCAATAAGATTGGTATTGAAAAAGGATTGAAGATCGCCAATCGGCTGTCGTTTGGAATCGCGGTAATGTGTGCAGTGTTATTGATTCCGCTTGGTCCGCTGATGATCAATTTGTTCGTAGATAATCCATCGACTAATTTGATTCATTATTCCCGCATTTACTTTTGGACTATGCCGCCGTTTTACATATTTCTCGGCATGATTCTCGTCTATCGAAATTCGTTACAGGGCTTGGGTGACGCGACGTTCGCCTTGTTTGGCGGCGTTGTTGAGTTAGTGATGCGATCCTTGGTGGCCTATGGTCTTGCGCCGCTAATCGGGTATTACGCCGTGTTCTTATCGAATCCGATCACGTGGACGTTCACCGCGCTGTTCTTTCTGGGACGCTATGTATTTTTCATGAAAAAGAAAACGCGCGTTAAATACTTTAACCAGCCGGTCTTAAGCGATCAAATAGTCGGCTTATAGCATGCCGAGATTATATAAAATAGTAATAAAAACCGACAATGTGACAAACGACAGCAGCGTCGTGACGATGATCGCCTGCCGCGTCAATCGGTAATCCGAACCCATTTGCATCGTCATCTGGTAACCGGTCACCGCCGAGGGCGAGCCCATGACGATCAATAGACCGCCGAGCTCGACGCCGCGGAAACCATACAATATTCCCAAAGACACGATGACGACCGGTACGACGATCAATCTAAGAAAACTGATCAGCATCGTGAAGCGGATGTCGTAAAGCAATTCCTGTTTCGAAAATGACATTCCAGCGCCCAAGGCAATCAACGCCAAAGGCGTGCCGAAAGCGGCGATCGCGGCCACGGTGTCGACAGCGATTTTGGGCGTATATGTCGCGACGACGGGAAACCAGATATTAACGAAAGCCATCAATAAACCGACCAACGTGGCGATGATAAACGGATTTTTGATGATGCCGACGACGATGCCTTTCCAGGAAATCTTGCCGCCGTTCTGATAATAAGTCAGCATCGACACGGCCAACATGTTGGTGATGGGAATCATCAAGGTACTGAGCACCGCCGATACGCCCGCGGACGCATCGCCGTACATCTGCTGCAATAACGGAATCGCGAACAGCACCTGATTCATGCGCACGAAGCCTTGGATGACGGCGCCCTTTTTGATCGGGTCCCGCAATGCAAAGTGGATGATTGCCGTTAAAACGCCAAGGATGACGGTGGAAATCGCCAGCGAAAACCACAGCAGATCGAGGTTGAAATGCGTGAAATCGGCTCGATAAACATTATAAAAAACCACGATCGGTATCGTGAATTTGTATGAAAACTTATTAAGACCGTCGATGAAATCAGGGTTGACGAGTTTTGTTTTTTTAAGCAAGTAGCCGACGAACATGAATATAAACAACGGGGCGACGATTTCGATACCGATAGTCCAATTCATAGCTTGTCGACACTCCTGGCGACTCATCCATTTTGACACAAAACAATATTCAATGGCACAAGATAGTGAAGAAAAAACAATAAAAAAACGCGCACGGGAATGGGTGCGCGTTTCAACTTTAGAAGACCACATTCTTCAAGGAGGGAGGGCGGGAACCGGCGACTAGACCTTATTGACATGTCTCCGAATCTCTGGCGAACCTGCTCGAACTTGACGAACGACTAGGAGGGCGACGAATCGAATGAACAGCTCAACTTGGTTCCTGCCCTCAATCACATTATAACTCGCTGAATTAAAAAGGGTAGTTCTAACAATAACCGAGGTAGTTTAGCCGTGTCCGTTTATCAAGCGGCCAATGTTCCGACGACTGGCAAAGAAGACAATATCGAGGCCGAGTGCGGGCTGTCGGCAAACGCCGCGGTGGCGTCGGTTCCGGCAAGATGCATCCCCTTATGCCAGCCGTTATTCCATTCAGGGGCGTGCGTGACATCATAAACGATGCCATTGACGGCCATGTAGGCAGTGCTGCCATTGTTACCATTGTATTGGGCGAGTTCGGTCAGAGTGAATACGCGTAACTGGGAAGAACTGGCGACCGTCGATGTCGTCGTGCTGGTGTTGCTGATAGTAGAAGTGGTGCTGGTTGTGCTTGTGATCGAAGTCGTGCTAATTGGAACGCTGGTCGTGCTGGTTGGGGTGCTTGTCGTGTTTGATAACGATGAGGTGATTGAGGTGCAGGAAGCCAATAAGGCTGTCGCGCCAACGATTAACGTAAGCAATAGTCCTTTTTTCATATTCGGTGTCCTTTCGATTGACACCGCCATTATAGACCTAGGCACGCCTATAATCAAAAGTAATGCTCAACTTAACCATGGCGCGCATTTTTGCTCGTTTTCAATTTGAAAAACGCCGACATTGATTTAAACGCGATTTAGTTCAAAAACTGATTATTATTTAGAAATCAGACCCTTATACCCCGTAAATCAGGTTGGGGAGAATGTTGAAGTTCGAATTGACGAACGGAACCACGACCTCGTTATTAAGATTGATGACCCCGATTCCCTCATCGTTTTCAGCCACGGCGTAATCGTCCGCCAGCGGCGTCAGGGTATAGTAATCAAACGGAATCACGATGGAGGGAACCGCCGTTAATGAGAAAGCCCCGACATGGGTTCCGTCATTGACGACGATGAGAGTATTGGTGATCATCTCGACGTAAGAGGCGGCGATGGACACTTCATAGTCATACGTGTGGATAACCACGCCGTTGGTGTAGTCGATGATGTATGGTTTGTCGTATGGTCCGTAGACGACATCGCTTTCCCAATAGTCGACGTTATAATCGATAGTGCCGTTTTCATTGAATAAAATGATTTCATCGTAATGATCGAAACCTTCATCCCATTCAAGATCAAAAACATAGCCGCCGTAACAATAAGTATAGGTATATTCGCGTTCGGTGAAGAAATCCCCGTCGACATCGTACAATCTATAATTACCATTCGCCAATTCCACTTCGTATAACGGACCCTCGCCCCAAATATCGACGACGGAATCGATGAGGACGGTTCCCGAATTGTCGATCAGGCTATAAGTGTAATCTTCGTTTTGGACGATCGCCCTAGAATAGGGATCAAACGCCCAAACGTCACGGTAAATCGGTTCGATGACATAGTCTCCTTCATGGTCGATTAATCCGAAGCGTTCATTGTCATAGACGATGCCCAGCCCGGCCGAGAATGAATATGTCTGTTCGTAGATGGCATCGATGGCCAGGTTGCCGTTGACGTCGATATAACCATATGGTCCGCCATCGGCTACGGCCACGGGCAGTAACCCTTCCTCGAATTCGCCGAAGATGTCGGCATAGTCAGGACCGGTGATTAAATCATCGTCTTCGGCCATGAGACCGAATCCCTGCTCCGGGACATAGTAGATCATGACCTTGTCATCAAGGTCGCGGTGAATATCGACATAATCTTCTTCCAACAACAGGTTTCCGTCGTGATCGATGATGTTGATGCCTTCAGCCTCGGTCATGATGAGGGCGACCCCGCGGACGAACGCCGAGGCGTCTCTGAAAGCAAAGTCGATCACCGTTTCGCCTTCTTCGTTGACGTAACCCCAAAATCCGTCGCGTTTAATGGCAAGCAAACCTTCATAGAAAGCTTGGCACGTGCTCCATTCCTCGGTGCAGTAAGCATCGTCTTCGCCGATAACCTCACTGCTCGATGTGCTCGTCGACGATGTCGAGGTACTCGTTGACGATGTTGTCGTGCTGGTGGCAGTACTGGTCGTCGTACTGGTCGTCGTGCTGGAATCTTCTCCTTCGCTCGACAATAGCCCGCTCAAACCGCTCAAACAGCTGGAAAGCGCCAGGAGGCAACAAGATAACAAACTAAATCCAAGAAACTTTTTTTAGTTTTCATAAAGGCACTCCTTAATCTCAGTCTAGTCATCAACATTGAAAAAAGTTAGATTTTGATTTTTACTTATCAAAATCGGAGCCTTCGACAAGAAGAAACAAAAGGAAAGAAACCACAAATTCATATTGTTTATTTTTCATCTTTTATTTAGTGAATGCTAACGGGAGCACTGCTATAATCTTTTCGACATAATAGAGGAAAAAGTATGAAGAAAAGCATTTTATTGCCGTTATTGATGTTGGCTCTTTCCGCTTGTAGCTCCTCATTGTTAACTAGTAGCTCCGATTCGGTGGAATCATCGGTGACGACAAGTACGACTTCTGTCACGACTTCGATTACGACTTCCACGACGACTTCCGCCTCATCCGATTCGACGAGCGTAAGTTCGTATTCATCGGAAACCAGTTCATCCTCCAGCGCATCATCATCCTCGGAAGAAACATCAAGTTTACCAAGCAGCGTGTCTTCCGAATCGAGCATACCGGTGATTGAACCGCAGACGATTGCTTCAGTAAGGGCGATGCCGACCGAAGGCAGCGTAATTATCGAAGGTAACGTCGTGGCCAAGAATACCCGCTCGTTCTTATTGCGTGACTCAACAGGGATGATTCTGGTCTACCTAAACGCAGAACCAATCCAAAACATTGGCGATTTCGTCCGCGTCAGCGGCGCCACTTCGACCTACCAAGGTGCACGGCAAATCACCTCTTCGCCCGCTCCTTTGATCGTCACGGGAAGTGGCACCAATCCGGAACTGACACTCGGCACGCCTGAAGAAATAACCTCATCAGCGTGGGATGCCTTTTCGATGGACGCAGCGGAACCAATCTATGTGCGCGGCATCGCCGTCGTTTACCAAAACGAGAGTTACATCAATTTCCATTTCCGCAGCCTAGGCGAATCTAGTGATGCGGTTTTGCCAGGCGCGCTGTCGTATCCAACTACAGAAATGAATTTTCTCACACCCACAAACATCGGCAAGCATTTCTATTTTTCGGGCATCATCATCGGGACGTCGGTTTCCGGCGGTTTCAATGTGCGCCATAACGTCATGGTGACAGAATTCAGTTCGGCCCCCATCGGAGTGACCAGCGTCACGATAACCGCCCCAGAAGACGCCACCGAAGTTACGATCGGGACGCCGTTACAATTAACGGCCACCGTGTTACCGGAAGATGCCAGCGACTTGACCGTGACTTGGAAATCATCTAACGAAGACGTCGCCACAGTGTCGGAAACGGGACTGGTGACCGGCTTGACGGCCGGAAACGTCACGATCACGGCCACTTCGAACATGAACGAGAATATCGAACATACTTACGAACTTGAAATCAAGGAAGCGCCGCTTGTCTTGTCGGGCATCGAGATTACTTCAGAAGCCATTTCTCTCGATGAAGGCGATACATTACAGCTTAATATCACTTATCTGCCCGAAGGATATATCGGTCAAGGCGTTACTTGGCATTCAAGCAATGAGGTCGTCGCCACTGTTTCCGAGGTCGGGCTATTGACCGGAGTAGCGGCTGGAACGGTTACCATAACCGCCACCAGTGTTGAAAACGACGAAATCACGGACACGATTGATATCGAAGTCATCGCCCTTCCCATCGTTTCGATCGTCATTAATGAGATATACGGCGCCGGTGGCAACTCCGGAGCAATGTATACCCATGATTTCGTCGAACTATATAATCCAAATAATGTCGAAATCGACATCTCGGGGTACACGTTCTACTATGCCTCGGCAACAGGAACGACATGGAGCAAAAACACATTGCCAGCAAATTCAAAAATGCCAGCAAAAACCTATTATGTCGTATTATTCGCGAGCGGTGCCACCGGCATCGCAGTTCCAAATGCAAACTACACTTTCGCACCTAGCAACATCAACATGTCGGGAACAACCGGCAAAATTCTTTTAGCATCGATTTCCAATCTATCATTAACAGCTTCGCCGATTGGCGTAAACGGGTATGTCGATTTCGTGGGTTATGGAACTGCGACCGCTTATGAAGGCAGCGAAGGCCCGGCGGCGGCTCCGTCAACCACGACTTCGACGCAAAGAAAAACCGATGGTCTGGATACAACAAACAACAAGACCGACTTCGCCGCGCGAAAACCGACGCCTGGCACGACAAACAACATTTAGTTATATTAGTTGATTGCTCATATAATTCCTTCTTCGCAATATAATAAATATGATTTATACTTCGTGCTAAGTTTTGATGCTGTAGGGAAATATTTTTACGGAATATTGTTGTTCCAGCAGATTCGATGGGAACAAACGGTTGTGACAATGACGGCTCAGGCGGTGCGCCTATGATAATATTATTGAGGAAACACCCATGGAACGGCACATTCTCATTATCGAAGACGAACCATCGCTCGGACGCATTCTTCGTTTTGATCTGGAAAGCGCCGGATATCGCGTGACGGTCGCCACCGACGGCGCCGAAGGTTATCGGAAGGCCCATGAAGAACTTTTTGACTGTCTTATCGTCGATTGGATGCTGCCGAAACTTTCCGGCATTGAACTGATAAAACGCTTGCGTGAGGAAAAGCACAACGAGATCATCATTCTCTTGACTGCCAAGACAACGGAGCTGGACGTCATCGAAGGCTTATCCTCCGGCGCCGACCTATATTTGAAAAAACCGTTTTCTTCACGAGAACTTCTTGCTCAGCTCAAATCGCTGTTCAACCGCTTTACCACCAACAGAGACGGCCGGATTCAATACGGCGAGATTACCATCTTCCCAAAAGAATACCGGCTTACAATCGGCGCATTAGAGCCGAAAGTCACCAAGCGTGAATTCGAATTGCTGCTGGTATTGTTTGAAAACGAGGGAAAACTGCTCACGCGCGATTATCTATTGAACACGATATGGGGTTTTGACTATGACGGATCGACCAGAATCGTCGATGTTCACATATCGAAACTGCGGAATCTGTTGGCCATGACGGCCTATGAGATTAACTCCGTCCATGGAGTCGGATATACCTTGGCGGCCAAGACTAAATGAAAAAGAATTTTAGATATTGGCTAATGATTCTGGCCGCGCTTGGATTGAGTGTTACCGTGGTTTGGCTTTGGCCAAACGAACCGGTAGTCATCACTATTGCATTGACTATAATCATGATCGGCGTCGGAATATCGATGGCGTATTTTGGCGATTATCCCAAGCCGAAAACACCAGCGATGGGCCAACAGCCTACTATAGGCATCCCGTCGGTCGAGATCGTGATCAAAAAACTGATCGAAGAATTGCCAATCGGTATTATGTACATCAACCCCGATGAAGAAATCCGCTTCGTCAATTCGGTGTGGCATGGTTTAATAAATGTCCAAGGCGATTTGCGCTTGGCTGATTTCAAAGGACATCCAGGACTTTGGAGTGCTATCAATAGAGCCATCGGAACCGAAGACGAAGTCGAATATTTGTGGCCGCTGGGCGCCAAATTCTATCAAATATCGATCAAGCCGATTCATGCCGAAGGACATTTCATCGGCGTACTGGTCACCGGAAGCGACGTGTCGGGATTCAAAAACGTCGAAAGAATGCAGCAAGACTTCCTGGCCGACGTCACCCATGAATTGAAAACGCCGATTGCCGCCCTCATCGGCGCCAGCGAAATACTCACCACGCGCCCGGATTCGTTAAGCGAAGAACAAACGAAGGAATTCCATGATATCGTCGCGACGGAATCCAACCGATTGAATCGTCTTATCGACGACTTAATCGAACTGACGCGGATCGGCACGACCAGCCTGAAACTCATGAAGGCGCTTATCCCGCTCGTAACCTTAATTGAAGAGTCGGCGCGCCATTTTGCCGCCGATATGGAACGAAAAGGTCTTACTCTGACGATTGATGTGCCCCAAGATTTGGCGGTCTTCGTCGACCATGGGCGTTTTGTGCAAGTGCTGGATAACCTTTTCTCAAATTCGATTCGCTACACCGAGTCCGGCGGCATCACCATTGACGCCTCGGTCAGAGATAAAACAATCGTCATTTCGTTTGCCGACACCGGCATGGGGATTCCCGAGCAGCAGCTTCCGCTCATATTCAACCGCTTCTATCGGACCGATGAGGCGCGGAGCCGTTACGAAGGCGGTTCCGGGCTCGGCTTGGCCATCGTCAAGGAAATCGTCCAATCCCATCGAGGAACAATCGAAGTCAGCAGCAAGGTCGGCGTCGGCAGCCGATTTTTCATCCACATCCCGAAAATTTAACAATTTCTTTACAACTCCTTAACCATTGGCGCGACCCATTCATGTAAATTGGTGTCGTGCAATGGCACAGAGGAGTAATAAAGAAATGAAAAGAAGTCGTTTAAGTCAAGCCGCTTTGTTAGGGATGGGAGGCTTACTGGCCGCTTGCGGCAGCCTTGGATCGATATCCGATTTGGAAGGAACGATCGTCATCGACGGGTCAAGCACCGTGTATCCCATCATGGAAGCCGTCGTCGAAGAGTTTTCAAAGAAATTTCCCAATGTCGATGTGTCAATCGGGTTTTCGGGAACGGGCGGCGGTTTCGCCCAATTCGTTCAAGGCAATACCGATTTGTCGAATGCTTCACGTCCGATTAAGACATCGGAAGCCACGTTGGCACAAACCAACGGCATCAATTATCATGAATTTTTGCTGGCCTATGACGGAATAACCGTCGTCGTCGCCAAAAACAATACTTGGCTAACCGACATCACGTTAGCTGAATTAAGGGCATTGTGGCTGCCCGCGGGTGACAATCCGGCCACAACCGACATTGTAGAAACAAACGTTCCTCCGACAAAGTGGAACCAAGTCAGATCAACTTGGCCTGATGCCACGATCCAGCTTTACGGTCCCGGCACGAGCTCAGGCACCTTCGACTTCTTTACCGAAGTCATCACCGGCAAAGTCGGCAACAGCCGCACCGATTATCAACCGTCGGAAGACGACAACGTGCTCGTTCAAGGCGTGGCCGCGAGCCAATACGCCCTCGGCTACTTCGGTTATGCCTACTATATCGAAAACACTGACAGTTTGAATGAAGTGGGCATCAAAGCCAACGATAGCGCACCCGCTATTTACCCGACGCTTGAAACGATCGCCGACGGTACTTATACCCCATTGTCGCGTCCGTTATATACCTATTTGAACACTGATAAATTTGCCAATAACGAAGCGCTGCGGGAATTCATGCTGTTCATGATCGACCATGTGAAGGAACTTACTGACGAAGTTGGATACGTAAGTCTGCCGGAAACCAATTACGAGTCATACCGGAGCATTCTTGAAGATCTTGCCTAAAAAATCCAACGGATCCGAGAGTTCGGCCAGTCAAAAGCATCGACTGGCCGTTTCGCGTCTTGAAACATTAGTACCAATCCTGCTGATCGCGCTGGCGACCATCGTCATCATGATCAGCATCGGATTGGTGCTTTCTTTGATTTTCAACACGTATCGTTTTTTCTCGCTTGTATCGCTTTTGGAATTTTTTACGAGCAAGGAGTGGACGCCGCTATTCGCCACGCCGCGTTATGGTGTCTATCCCCTTGTCGTCGGAACGATTCTCGTCGTCGCCGGAGCTTTGACTATCGCCGTACCGATCGGTCTAGTCACGGCTATCTTCCTGAGCGAATACGCCCCCAGTTGGCTTGCCAAAACTTTGAAACCGATTCTTGAGATACTTTCGGGTATTCCCACAATAGTTTATGGTTTCTTTGCGATTCGAGTCATCACTCCGTTCATTCAGGCCTTGATTCCCGAAACCCAATTTTACAATGCGGCCAGCGCCAGCATCGCCATGGGGTTCATGATTGTGCCCATCGTCACTTCATTATCCCAAGATGCCCTGACTTCGGTTCCCGAACAATTGCGGACGGGAGGCTATGCACTTGGACTGACAAAGTGGGAAGTGACCAAGGGCATCGTTTTTCCTAGCGCGCGTTCGGGAGTATCCGCCGCCATCATCCTAGCGGTGTCGCGAGCCATTGGCGAGACTATGATCGTGGCCATCGCTGCCGGATCGCAACCGTCGGCGTCATGGAATCCGTTTGAATCGGTGATGACGCTGACTGGCTACATCGCCCTCGTGTCGCAATCGGACGCCCCCGAAGGGACGACGGCATATTATGCCTTATACGCGGTCGGACTACTATTATTCCTGATAACATTGACGCTTAATCTGATTGGGCGGCGCTTCATAAGACGAAAGACAGGCAACGTCAATGTATAGCAAACGATCGCGGCAACGAATCATCGTCAACAACATGGTGTCGGTCATCATGTTTGTCCTCTCGATGTCGAGCATCGTCATTTTGGCCGTCATCATCGGCTCGATATTCTCCCAAGGTCTCAGTCGCGTCACATGGGATTTTCTCACCGGCTTTCCATCGAGAAAACCCGATGAATCGGGGATATTACCGGCGTTGGTTGGCTCACTGATCGTTGTGGGTGGCGCCTTGCTCATGGCGCTTCCAATCGGCTTGGCGACGGCATTTTACCTCCAGGAATTCGCCCATAAACGGGTTTTTGTGGAAACGATTCAGACGCTTATTTATAACCTGGCCGGAGTTCCCTCGATCGTCTACGGAATATTCGGATCAGCCTTTTTCGTCGCCACGCTGAAAGTTATATTCGAGAATCTTCATATGACGATTACCACAGGCCGCGTGCTGTTGGCCGGGATTTTGACGATGAGCATCCTGATTTTGCCAATCATCGTGGTCACGACTCAGGAAGCGATCAAAACCGTGCCGCGCAACCTTAAGGAAGCGTCTTATGCCCTTGGGGCATCGCGCGTGCAGACGACGGGAAAGATCACGGCGAGGTTCGCATTTCCGAACATTTTAACCGGGCTGATTCTTTCGATTGCCAGGATCTTAGGGGAAACGGCCCCGCTCCTATTGGTTGGCGCCGCCGGGTTCATTACTTTCCTACCGACGAATCTATTCGGCAGTTTCACGGTGTTGCCGGTACAGATATACAGTTGGATCATGCGTCCGCAGGAAGCGTTCCAGACGACGGCGGCCGCCGGAATCATCGTGCTGCTTCTGACTCAATTACTTTTAAGCGGAATAGCAATCATTTTGCGGGCCGTGTTACAAAAACGGCGATATTGAGGTAAAAATATGGATTACGTTTATGAAATAGGCAACTTGAATCTGCGGTATTACCAAATACAGGCATTGCGTCAAGTCTCGCTCAACATCGGCAAGAATCAAGTCACGGCCTTGATCGGTCCTTCCGGATGCGGAAAAACCAGTCTATTGCGGACACTGAACCGTTTGAGCGATTTTATTCCCGGCATTCACATCGAAGGATTAATCAAATTGAACGGAGAGGATATCTTCGCCGATAAGACTGACGTCATCGATATCCGTCGTCGCGTCGGCATGGTGTTCCAAAAACCGAATCCGTTCCCAATGTCGATATTCGACAACGTGGCCTATGGTCCTCGCTGCCATGGCATCAAGAACAAAAAAATGCTTAACGACATCGTTGTTGAATCATTGCGGCGCGCGGCGTTGTATGATGAAGTCAAAGATCGTCTTAACCGCAGCGCCCTTGAATTATCGGGCGGCCAGCAGCAGAGGCTTTGCATCGCCCGCGCCCTAGCCATGAAGCCAGAAGTGCTGTTGATGGACGAACCGACTTCGGCCCTCGATCCGATCGCTACCGCCAAAATCGAAGAATTGATCAAAGAATTGAAGAAAGACTACACGATCGTCATCGTGACCCATTCGATGCAGCAGGCGGCGCGCATCTCCGACATCACGGCGTTCTTCCTAATGGGAGAACTGATCGAAGTCGGCCCGACGAAGGAATTCTTTGCGACACCAAGCGATCCGCGTACCGAAAACTACATCACGGGACGATTCGGCTAGAAAGGCACACCATATGAAATCATTAATCGAAGACGAAGTGCTCCGCATTGAAAAGCTGCTGCGCGAAATGGTCGATCACGTCATTTCGATGCATCGTGACGCTCAAATCGCCATGGCATCAAAAGACGTCGCCTTAGCGACTCAAATCATCAAACGCGACGAACTGGTGAACAATCTTGACGAAATGATCAACGAACAATCGCTGGCGTTATTGGCGACCCAGGCACCGGTCGCCAAGGATCTGCGCGGCACGATCGCCACGATCCGTATGGCCACCGATCTTGAACGTATCGGCGATTATGCCAAAGTCATCGCCGAGTCAATCATCGTCGGCCGTCGGGTGCTAGACCCATTTCAACCATACACGCATCGGATGTATGAAGTGTTCCAATCGATGCTGAACGAAAGCACAGCTTTGTTTTTCTGTCCGGATTTGAAGAAGGTCTATGAGATTGTGGCTCGCGACCAGTTGATCGACGCCGAGCTGAAGCAAGCTTTTGCCATCATTGAAACGACGTTGGCCACCGCCGACAACCCGGGCGACGTCTTGAATTCATTCAATATAATACGCACGCTCGAGCGGGCTGGCGATCACGCCAAAAACATTTGCGAGGCGGCCATATTCAAAGTCAAAGGTAAAAAGATCGATTTAGGTTAATGGCGTTATTCGGTCTTGAGTGACGTTACTTTTGCTTTTATTAACCCGGCGATGCGGGCGATTTCCTTCGGGTCCTTAAGATCGCTCACTTCGAGGAACAGCACCCGTTCTGGCGGGTAGGCGAAATCCTTATAGACCTTTCGTGCGGCGGCATAGTAATTGTCATAATGGAAATTGAGATACTCCATTTCATGTATTTCAAACGGGCGTCCGCGCATGGCGACGTTACGGAATAAGATGTCTTTAGGCCGCACCAAGACCAGTTCGATGTCGGTCGGCGGCAGTTCTTTTATGTGTTCTCTTGCGATATCAAGCGACAAAGCAAATTGTTCGGGAGTCATATAGCCTTCGAGGTGCAGCAGTTCGGTATAAATCAGATTGCTGTAGAAGGTCGAATCAAACACGATGTCTTTGATGTCCTTGGTCTTCCACATCAAATAGAACATCGCCGCGTAGAAGGCGTTTTGGCCCATGTATGAAAAGGTGTCTTTATCGTCGTAGAAGAACTTCAGGTATTCGTTTTGCTCGATTGGTTCCTTGACTAGATCATAGCCTAAATAAGCAGCCAACTCGCGCGTCAATAATGATTTGCCGGCCCCGTTGGGGCCGTTGATGCCGATTCTCATGAGATACCTCCAAGAATAATACCCTCTAATTATAACGCTTACAGCCATTTTGACCATGTCGTAATGTATTGTAAGCGGTATTATGCTGACAATTGTAAACATGGCCCGTTATGTTTGATAAAATAAACGAGGAGCGCATCAATGAGGAAACCTGTCATCATCGGCATCGCCGGCGGGACCGCGAGCGGCAAATCGACCCTGGCCGATAACTTGTCGCGTCAATCAAATCCCGAAGCGACCATCGTCATCCGTCTGGACCATTATTACCGCGACCGTCCCGAACTGACGTTCGACGAACGGAAAAAGCAGAACTATGACTGCCCCGAAGCCTTCGACATCGACCTGATCGTCAAGCATCTGACGATGCTGCGCGAAGGGAAGGCGATCGAGTGCCCCGACTACGACTTCACCCAGCACCGCCGCAAAGCGACGACCGACCACATCAAACCGTGCCCGGTCATCATCCTCGAAGGCATCATGGTGCTGGCCATTCCGGTGATACGCGAATTCATCGATTTCAAGATATTTGTCGACACCCCGGCTGACGTAAGACTACTCAGACGCATCCACCGCGACTTGAACGAACGCGGACGGACCTTAGAAAGCGTCGCCGAGCAGTATTTGAAAACGGTACGTCCGATGCACGACCTTCACGTCGAGTCATCGAAAGTATATGCCGACCTGATCGTGCCCGAAGGCGGGTATAATCTGGTCGCCCTTGACCTATTGGTCTCCCGCGTCCTCCAGATGATTGAAGAGAGTTCCCGTTAGGACTCCGCTAAAACATTCAATCCGGACCGCGGTTCATTTTGCCACCTAGGAGGTTCAAACAAAATGAGAATCGGTATCATTGGCCCCACCGGGGCCGGAAAGTCGCTATTGGCGACAAAAGTGTCCGCCTACTATAAGGCGACGTTAGTCGAAGAGCCGGTCGCCAAATCACCATATCTTCCGGTATTCTATCTCAACAAAGAACGGATGTCGTTCATCGCCCAAAACGCGTTTTATAGCGAATTGTTCATCCTTTTATATAAAGAAAGACATAACGAAAACATCGTCATCGACTCGACAATGTTCTCCAACCTCGTGTTTTCCGAGCAGCTGCACGGCGAAGGATATATGGACGAGCGTCAGCTCGAACTCGTCTACCGCATCGCCGAAGAGGGACTGCGGCATCTACCTCCGCTCGACATCCACATCGTCATCAGCCGCCGGACCGACCAATTGGTCGCCAACGTCCATAAGCGCGGACGGGACATCGAAAAAGGCCAAGACGAGTATCTAGCCAAGCATAACGCCAACTATTACCCGACCTTGGAACGCATTTACAATCGTTACAAAGTAAATGGTCAAAACGTCTTGTGGCTTCCGATCGAAGACATGGAAGATCCCGCCGAATTCGCCGCCATCATCGCCAAGATCGACGCCCGCTACAACCAATTGAAGAAAGGTTGATTTCTTGAGTAAATGAACGATTTTAAAAAGATTGCCGTTGACTCCTTTGGTGGAAAAAAGCATTTCTTGTGGTTTAAGGAATATCGCGAACCGACTTATGGGATGACTTCGCTTGTCGACATCACAGCTTTCTATGAACATGTTAAGAATAATGGCTACCCGGTCTTTCTTTCCCTTGTGTATCTAGTCACAAAAGCGCTTAATGAAGTGACCGAATTCCGCTACCGGTACGATGGCAGTGACATTCTCCTATTCGACCGCATCGAACCGGCGTTCACCGTGATGACCGACCTCGGCTATTACGATAACTGCGATGACGTTGTCATCAGAGGCGATTTTAAAACTTTCCTTGCCGAAGCCAAACCGGAAGTAGACCGCGTCAAAAGCGGTGTGCAACTGGCGAAACCGCAACTAGATACCCGTTATGACCAGTTCTACATCAGCAGCTGCCCTTGGGTTGAGTTCTTGGCAATCACGCATCCGATGAACGACAACTTGTTCGCATATATACCGCGTATCTCGTGGGATAAATTCCATTTTGAAAACGGTAAAGTCACGATGCATCTTAACATCGTCGTCCACCACGCCCTCATCGCCGGAAAACCACTGGCGGACGGATTCCTCAAAGTTCAGGAATTCATGAATAACCCGGAAATCGTTTTAAAATAAAAAGTCGGATTGACCGACTTTTATTAGCGCTTCAGGCGCTTTTTTTATTGCTTGGAATTGGCGTAGGCGTCTTCGATCGTTTTGATGATGCGGGCGAATTCCTTGGGGTCTTGCATGTCGCCTAAGCGCAGCCACAATATCTTATGCTCGGGAACCTTATAGTTTTTAAACAACCGTTTTAAGACATCGTAGTAATTGGCGTAGTGGAACTTCAGGTAATCTTCCTGACCTTTTTCAATCTCTCGTCCGCGTTTACGGACGTTGTCGAACAGTTCGGGCGTATCGCGCACCAAGACGATTTGTAAATCAAGATCGGGAATCCGCTTCAAATGTTCGTCGGCAATCGCATATGTAAGGGCGACTTCCATCGCCGTC
>Ga0172369_10001738_pt1 | contig 31095 bp, 24 predicted proteins | sample LakKiv25m_FD_114539 | JGI IMG/M metagenome (GOLD analysis project Ga0172369, IMG submission 114539) | Freshwater microbial communities from Kabuno Bay, South-Kivu, Congo - kab_022012_11.25m | ecosystem: Environmental > Aquatic > Freshwater > Lake | place: Democratic Republic of the Congo... | reverse complement strand
TCCAAATAAAGAATACCCTAAACCTCCTCCCCATGAATATCCATTGTCGCCGGTAGCCATTGTAGCCATTAGTAGAAAACCTTGGTTTCCTGGTTCAATAAACTGGCTTTGCGCGGATGTATAAGAAGAGAAAATAGAAATAGTCGTCAGAACAAAGAACAATGATTTCATATTACCTCAGTTGAGAAATTGTTAAATAGTTATTTTGTAAATGAATTTGAAGGAGAGAGTCGATAGAATCCGGTTGAGAGGTATTTGTTAAGTTTGGAGCAAATTGATTTGAATTTTTTACTCCACTAAGCTTAAAATTATTATTTAATTGAAACTGAGAAATAAGTTCACCTGATTACTTCTTGATTTGTTTTCCAAAAATTAGAAATGTTTTTTGTAATTACCAAGTTTCACCCAAATTATTTGTACCGCCGTTTATTTTTCTAATACGATAAATCTTCTTAATTTTTAACAACCAAAAAGTTTTCATAAATAATGAGAGGCTAAAATGAATCCGGTACTAGTCCGTCGTTTTCTGTTTCAAACAGTTCTGGCTCTGGTTACGTTAAACTTTATGCTCACCGCTCAAATTACTCATGTTAAAGGAAAATTGTTAGATGTTGATGGAAAGCCGAACAAGTATGGACTTGTAGCTTTTGCCCCCACAACCAGCACCGTGGGTAGCAGTTTTATAAGTTGTGATGAAAAAGGTAATTACTCAATCGATATAACCACTCCCGGAGTTAATGAGTTATTGTTCTCGATACCGAGCCATAACGCCGTTAAAGTGCCGGTTATGAATAACAAAAACAAAACAGTAACTATCAATGTAACATTAGCTCCTTACAAATATAAAGATAACTTTGATGAAGTAAGTGTTTCTGGAGCGTTCAACGGTTACAACCTCCGTTCTCCCGAAAAGATGACAAAAAAAGAGGATGGTACATATGTATATGAAGTTACGACTGACGAAAAAGAGGTCAAATATCAACTCTGCAAAATTGAAAAGATGGGAAGAACTATAAACGATCCTGCGTCCGAAGTTTTTGAGTTAGATTCAACGGGCGATTATCGCTCTGTGGTTAAAGCGGTAAACGGGAAAGCATTGATAGTATTTGATCCATCCAAATTGCTGATTAGGGATGCCGACTACAAAATCACTTTTAAAGGGAGTGATTTTGATGAGACGCTCTTCAAATATGGTGACGAATACTCTAAAAAAATTGGAGACGCAAACGCTAAAATGCGCGAATTTATCGAGTCGAAAAAGAACTTCCAAGATTTCCACTATGATGCGGGTGATTATCTGAATACAATCTTCTCCAAAATAGAAAAAGTACAAAACAAGGAGATTAAAGATTATCTTAAATTAATCTATGTTTCATTCGCAACGTTCAGACCTAAAGATTATAACAATGAAAAAGCAATAGCCTTCTATGAGGCAATTCCACCGGAAAATCAAGCCTGGGAATTAGTCCATACCGCTTACTTTGCCTATTATTCGTTGCTACCTCAATATAAATGGAGTGAAATAGAAGACAATTTTCTAAAGAAATCAAAAAGTAATACAATAAAAGTTTCCATTCTCACCAATAAACTATCACTTGCAAAATATTCAATGAATGAGAGTGAGTTAAAGAAACTTCATGCACTAATTAAAAATGACTTTGCCGACATTAAAGAATTGCAAGATTTGTTAAAAAAATATCCGATTGAATCCAAAATAAAAATCGGAGTCGAAATTCCCGACTTTGAAGTCTCTTCACTTGATAATGTTGATGAGAAAATCTCCAAGAAAAGTATGCTTGGTAAAATTTATATGATCGATTTCTGGGCTACCTGGTGCGGACCATGTGTTGGTGAAATGGAAAGTCTCCACAAAGCTTTTGAAAAATTCAAGGATAAAGGTTTTGAAATTGTGAGTTTCTCTATGGATGCCGATGCGTCCGATGTTACCAAATTCAGAAACGACAAATGGAAGATGCCCTGGAAAAACAGTTTCATCAGTAATGCGGAAGGAAGAAAACTTGCAGATAATTTTGAAGTAATCGGGATTCCTAAACCTATGTTGATAAGCGCTGACGGGAAAATTCTTGAATTGGAAGAAGCCATGCGCGGCGAAAAGTTGGAAGAGACGCTTGCAAAATATTTTAAATAGGAGAAAGAAATATTTCCACGTTTGGTAGTTTACTCAATTACGAAAAGGCATATCATCCCCGTATGTCTTTATTCATTATATAATTTATCGGTAGCGGATTAGTATTGCTATATCGAATCTCAAATCCTTATGCATGTTTGGCACTCAATTAGCAGAACATTTTCCGGTAGAAAAACGAATAAATTTCTCTCTCTTTTCTCATTATTTGGGTTTTGAAAATTGAAAAATATTCAAATTGCCGCTGTTATTTACCACCGGAGCCGGTAACGTATGGATAATTTTTTATAACCGAATTTGAAAAAGCATAAATGCTAATAAGGTCAGAATGTAGCAGCAAATCATAATTCATATTATTCATGCCGAACGAAACCGATTTCGCATCATAGCCGAGTAAACGAAGATAAGCGGTATAAAAGGCGCTTTCTTGCCCACTGCCGCTGTAGAGCACAATTGGTTTATCGGATGGGAGGGTCTGCAAAAATGTAACACTTCTAAAATCCGAGACCGCCGGTGGAGTGCGGTAATAAACAGCTCCAAGCGGATGATAAGTATCTGTCGTTTTCGGATTTGAAGAATAGAGCACCAAAGGACCAATACAAATTAAATAGGGTTTGGTGAGCATATTATTCCATGTACTAAATCTCATAGATGTTTTTGAAGTAATTGAATTAAAATTCTCCTCAAATCCTTCTTTTAGCAGGGCATTACTTCTTTCGTTCAATAAATCTTTAATTGATTGCGCTGCCGAAGATAAACGTATTTCCGGCAAAGGTGTATAATTATTTTTCGCAGGTTCGTCATACGAAATCTTATCACCCATCAATGTATCATGACTTTCCAACCAACTGGAAGCGAAGAACTCGTTCCATGAAGCCATGCCGAAGTTCAAATAAAAAATGTTTGAAACACCTGCAATGCGCAGCAACGATGTGCAATATGCAGCAGCTTGACCCGTAGAACTTATGAGAATAACCTTCGAAAATGAAGGATAACTTTTTTTAGTAAAAGCAAAAAGGGAATCGGTAAAAATATTTTTACTGCCGGCAATGTGTCCTTGAAGATACTCGGCATTACTTCTTACATCCAGTAGGAGATAATCATTTAAATGATTAAAAACTTCCGGTGCATCCACCGCCGGAATGAGTATGTTGTTGATAATATCTCCTTCATCTTCAAGATAAGCAAGAAATTTTGCATTCGTTTCGGTAGCTGCGGAAGATGGCTCAGTGCTTTTATCCTTTTCGCAGCACGGAATAAAAAGGATAGAACTCACCAGAAGAATCAGCTTCGGAAGAAATAGTTTTTTCATCGTTTAATTAACATTCTTTATTAATCCTTTACCAACTCCAATAAACATTCCGATAACATTCTGTCCATAAACATTCCACCCGGCAGAACCGCCGCCTTGCATAAAACCGTTTTCGATAGGGACATTCACTTTAATTGAATTGAAATATTGGACGTATTGTTTGTCATAAGAAAAAACTTGAATATTTCTTCTACCGTCGTACGTATTTGTCCGGTATTCTTCCGGCATGTTTGCAGTGCGCACATTGATGTTATAAGTTCCGGCATCAGGAATACTTAACTCGGGCATTGAAGCAGCGCGCGTACTACTTGTACCGAGAACCCATATAGCTCCGTACACTTCACCTTCGTGGACAGTTACGTTAGCCAACAGATTATTATTTGCTGCCTGATATGATACGGATCTTAATTCAGGTTCAATCGGAATTTTTGTGACGCTGTAAATAACGGTTTCTCCATATTCGGCGAACAGCTCAAACGTTTCACCGGCTTCCGTATATAATCCATCATATAACGGTTTATAAACGCCATCACTAACGTAATGAAGCGGGACAATCTTTGCACCATTAATTTTTAGATACGCTTTTACGTTTTTAAGTTCTGCAATTTTAATATCATAAGGAGTGCCGAGCGGAAGAGTTTTTGTAAAGGTAACACCTTTAAATAATTCTCCGGAATTGAGTTCGCTATTTACTACAACGTATTCTTGAAACAGTATCGCGGGATCAATTGATTGAGTATTCTCGCACGCAAGTGAAAGAAACAGAAGGGGAACAAAGATAAAGTATTTTATCATTTTAAAACTTAACATTAAAACCAATTGTTGGAATCGTTGGAAATAATACCAGTCGTTTCAGCTTTACAACTGATTGATTATTTTCATCCTCTTTTGAAACGTATTGTGCAAAGGGATTTTGCCTGTTGTAAATATTATAAACATTAAGATATACTTCCAATGGCAAATTGAAGATGCTGCTCTTATATGTTATGTTTACATCCATTTTATGAAATGCGGGAAACGATGCATTATTGAGTTTGGGATTGTCGGTGTAAATATTCGATCCGGAACCGGGTGTTATTTCCGTGAATCGGTATTGACCGCCGGGCGGCATGGTAAATCTCGCTCCGGAAGAAATCGTCCATGTAGCTCCGGCTGACCAGTTATCGTTCAACAAGTAAGAAAGCACGAAAGAAAGATCATGTCTTCTATCATATTTTGGGAGAAAGATTTTGCCGTTGTTGAGATCATCAAACTGTCTTCTCGTCCACGCCAATGTATAACCAATCCAGCCTGTTAATTGCCCATCTTTTTTATTGAAAAAAACTTCAACGCCGTAAGCCTCGCCGTCGCCTTTAATTATCTGCGTTCCAACCGAAGTTTTAACCGAATTTAGCGCTGCGCTATTTTTATATTCATAAAGGTTGCCCATGTTTCTGTAATACGATTCGAGAGAAAGGAGATACATTTTTTCTCCAAAATATTGATCGATTCCGAAAACATACTGAGTGGAAACTGTGGGTAAAATATTTTTTGTTGAAGGATACCAAAGATCGGTCGGCAGAGAGACATCGTTTCTAACAAGTAAGTGAAGGAATTGATGGGTAATTGTGTAAGCCGATTTAATAAATGTATTCTCGGTGAGCGCGTACGAAAATTCCAAACGGGGTTCCGCATTAAAAAATTCTCTCTCGCCAAAATAGTAAATCCGTACACCGCCGTTCAATTTAAGCCGCTCGGTAAGTTGAGATTCCTGTTGAATATAAAGCGCTCCTTCAAGCGAAGTGAGTTGATCTCCGGCATACGGATCAACTTCCAGAAGCGGATCATACGCGGTGCTGTAAATAAGATTATACTGATGCAGCGTGAGATCAATTCCGATTTTAAAAGTATGCTCGTCGTTTATGTGATATTCAAAATTCTGCTTTAACGAATAATCTCTCAGATGCGACGAAGCAAAAAAATTGTCGGTAACATCCTTTGAATTCGTGTTAAGGATAAGCGATTTGAATTTGTAATCAATAATACTGAAACCGGAATTAAGCAGGCGCGACAAAGAATTAATGTGCAGCCAGTTGAATCCAAAACTCACATTATCCCACTGCATTGAAAAATTCAAATTTTTTAAGGCGGATGGGCTGTACAAATTATCTTTACTGTAAAGACTGCTTACGGAAACGATGTTACTTTCTGAGATGGGAAAGTTAGCCTTAAAATTCACGTCTGAGAATTTATAGCGGGGAACAGTACTGCTTTGTTTAAAACCATTTTGCAACTTATCGTAATACATTCCTCTGCCGGACAGCATATACGTTGCATTGTTTTTTAAAGGTCCTTCAAGCATAAAAAATGAATTTATTAATCCAAGTCCGATAACTCCTCTCGGTTTTTCTTTTGTTCCGGTTCGAAGTTTAACGTCAAGAATACTGGAAAGACGTCCGCCGTATTCTGCGGGAAACGCTCCTTTTATTAATCGAATTTCTTTTATCGCTTCGGAATTAAATGTGCTGGCAATGTTTCCGATGTGCGAGGGATTATAAATTGTTAAGCCGTCAACAAGCGTTAAATTTTGATCGGGCGAACCGCCGCGAACATATAAACCGCCGGAAAGTTCACTTTCTGTTTTAACGCCGGGGAGCAGTTGCAGAAGTTTAAATACATCCGTTTCGCCGCTAAGAGAAGGGAGTTTAGATAAGAGTTCCGGCGATACATCAATGTTGCTGATTAACGAAGTGTTCTGTTTTCTGCCAACAATTACTACTTCTTCTTTTTCAATTTCACCTACCGAAAGATCAATATTGATAATGAGCGTGCCGGATTTTGCCTCCGGTAATTCTATTATTTTGGGTTTGTATCCGATGTACCGTACGATCAAAAAATATTTTTCATGTTGTAACTCCATGAAAACAAAATAGCCGTAGATATTTGAAGTTGTCCCTCTAAAGTGTTTAGATTTTGCCGTTAAACTATCCTTGTACAAAAGGAGATTGGCGTTGATTAAAACCTCGCCGGTTACGGCATCTTTAACGAATCCCGAAATATTATATTGGCGCGTCTGCGGATATGATGATAACAACGAGCACAGAAATAGGAAGAAAAATATTTGCGTTTTTCGAGTCTTCATTTTTTAAGTGAAATTGAAATATAGTTCGAATTGAAAATAGTCATTCACCCTGCACATACTTCAGAAGTTTTTTGTACAATAACTCAATTCGCTTCATCGTTTGTTGGTAGGGAGTTAATTCCTTTGCCGAATTCATCGCCCAAAGTTTGATATTGTTTTCTTCACTGCCGCTTGCAAGTAATTTACTATCCGGCGAAAAAGCAATCGACATAATATAATTTTGTCCGGTAAGCGTATTCAACTCTTTCCAGGTAGAAGTACTCCAAAGTTTAATTGAGTAATCATCACTACCGCTGGCTAATAATTTACCATCCGGAGAGAATGCAATAGAATTTACCGACCTCGAATGTCCTGTTAAAGTAGTAATTTCTTTTCCGGAAAGAATATCCCAAATAATAATTTTTGCATCATGGCTTCCGCTTGCAAGATATTTCCCGTCAGGTGAAAAAGCCACTGCATATACAGCTGCAGCATGGGCTGAAAACGTCTGCACTGCTTTCCCGGTTTCAACGTCCCAGAGTTTTAAAGTGTTATCCATACTTCCGCTTGCTAAAAATTTGCCGTCCGGCGAGAAGGCAACAGATGCAACTCCATCGCGGTGCCCGGAAAAAGTTTTAATTTTTTCCCCGGCAGCAACCTCCCAAAGAAAAATTAATTTATCATTACTTCCGCTTGCCAGAAATTTTCCATCGGGTGAAAATGCAACTGAATAAACCCAGCCGGAATGTCCCGGCAGCGTTTTATATTCTTCGCCGGAGGTAAAATTCCAAACTTTAATTGATTTATCTCTGCTGCCGCTTGCAAGGTATTTTCCATCATGCGAAAAGGCAACCGACATGACATTATTATGTCCTTCCAAAGTATTCACTTCATTTCCGGTAAACATTTCCCAGATATTAACCGTTTCGCCTTCAGTTCCACCGGCAACGTAATTCCCATCAGGAGAAAAAGCAACAGCCTGCACGCCTGAAGTATAACCGGATTCAAGCAATGTAGATTTTAATTTTGGCGAAATGGGCTCGAGCGGAGGTAAATTCAGATAGCCATAATAACCGGCTGCCGAAAGGATTGCGAGGATGAGAAGAAATTTTAGTCCCTTTCTTTTTTTTCTTTTTTTAGGTTGAATTGGTTTAACGGATTTTTTATTCTCTTTTTTGTTCGGTGCAAGTGAAATTTCACTTACATCATCTTTTCTCTGGTAAGATTTGGCGTCTTTAAATGAAAGTATTTTTTTGCCGGGGAAAGTTTCTTCTGCCTTATCTTTTTTTACTTCAACTGTGGGTTCAGGTACGTGCGGTTTCTCAATCTCTTTAATGGGTTCAATTTCAGCGGTTACAGTGAATTGGCTTTCACGCAGAAAATCTGCTTCACCATCTTTAAACAATACTAAGAAGTTGGAGAAGCTTTTTAGTCTCTCTTCCTTTTTTTTCGCAGTAGCAGTTTTAAGCAATTCAACTAACCATACCGGAATAGCCGGATTAAACTGTCGCGGATCTAAAAAGGGATTATTCAGAATTTCGGTCATTAAAGAAAATTCATTCACATTCCCCTTATTTCCAAAGGGAAGCGTTCCGGCAATAACTTCATAGAAGATGATGCCCGCGCTATAAATGTCTGCCCGTTCATCAATGCGTTCGCGGGTAATTTGTTCCGGCGGGAGATAGTACATCGCTTCTTTTTTTATGCGGCTTTTTGCTTTCCCCGCAGCTCCGTCAATAGGAGGAATTGAAAAACCGCTTATTTTAATTTCACCGGTGTTCGAGACAAATATATTTTCGGGTCGTAGATTTCTATGCCACACTCCATTTTGATGGGCGTATTCCATAGCTTCAAGAATTTGCATAAAGAGCGGAAAAGTTTTTTTGAGAGATATTTTCCCCTTACTTGTTTTGGTGATTTGATGCAACGTTTTGTCGGATGGTAATTCCATCACCAATCCGAGAAGAGCAGGTTCATTGATAATATCGAGTACTCGAACAATATTTTTATGTTCGAGTTTGCTGAGTAGCTCAGCTTCATTTATAAAGTGGGTTCTAAATTCTCCTTCAGGCTCTTGCTGCTGATTGATAAGCTTTATTAAAACATTTTCGTTGTGAAGCAGCCACTTAGCTTTGTAGATTTCCTCCGCTCCTTCAACGCCAATCTTTTCAACGATCTTATATTTATCGTTTATTAAATCACCTGAATTCAACTGAAACTACCATATAATTTTTAGCTTTTATGATCTGTATGTATGCCAGGAATTATTTTATCAAACAAGCAAAACAACGGTCTTAAATGTTCCATGATTTCTTATAACAATTACCACCGGCAAAACTACTTAATAATTAATTTTGCACAAAATGAATTTCTCGTGTACGTCGGGTCATCACAACGTAAGCGCCCGGGGAATGAAAGTTGGGCAGCAGCCATTTTCAGCGGAATTTGTAAATCATCAAGCATTAATCTCCCGGCAATGAGATAATCAATTTGAAAAAAGAATCTTAGTAACTCACCTTACGCAAAATTGTAGAGCGAATTCGCCGGCGGCGAACTGTTTCGCTCGAAAAAAGGATATTTGAAAACAAAACGCATGGGCGATTCTGAGAATCGCCCTACAATTGCGTAAGGTGAGTTAGTAAGAAACAATTTTTCTTATCGATTATTTCTTCTTAATTTTTGGCAAACTTAAGAAAGTTTTTCTCTAATCGATTGAAGGAATGCATGACAGAAATAAAAAAGAAGGAAGAGTGGGGGAGCAGAATCGGCTTAATTTTAGCTGTTGCCGGTAATGCCGTCGGCTTGGGAAATTTTTTACGTTTCCCGGCACAAGCGGTACAAAACGGCGGCGGCGCGTTTATTATTCCTTATCTCGTATCATTTTTTTTGATGGGAATACCGCTTCTCTGGATCGAATGGGCAATCGGCAGGCATGGCGGAAAGTACGGTTACCGTTCAACGCCCGGCATGTTAGACTCACTCGGCAAATCGAAACTTTTAAAATACTTCGGCGTGTTCGGTATTTTTACAAATCTTACGGTTGCTGCATACTATTGTTATATCGAATCATGGACGCTTTCCTACGTTTGGCATTCAATCACCGGAACGTTTTCCGGTAAAACAACCGAGCAGATTTCTCTCTTCTTTTCAAATTTTCTTGATTTGGGAAACGGAAGCCTCATCAATTTTCCATCTGAAGCCGTTATCTTTTTCGTAGTTAGCATTGCATTAAATTTATGGATACTTTCGCGCGGAATAAGTAAAGGAATTGAGATAGCAAGCAAAATTGGAATGCCGATCCTCATTCTCTTCGGAATATTTTTGGCGATAAGAGCTTTAACGTTAAAAGCCGGAGACCATGGCGCTATTTATGATTCAATCGTCGGATTAAATTTTTTATGGGAACCTCAGTTTGATTCTCTTTCCAATCCAAAAGTTTGGTTAGCCGCTGCGGGACAAATATTTTTTACTCTTTCAGTTGGGATGGGTTCAATACATTGTTACGCCGCCTACTTAAAAGAGAAAGAAGATATTGCGCTTAACGCAGCTACTGCCGGCTTTATGAATGAATTTGTCGAAGTTATTCTCGGTGGTTCTATTATTATTCCGATTGCCGTTGCGTATTTGGGATTGGACTGGATAAAAACAAACGTCGGTTTTGAAATGGGATTTCGTACTATGCCGATGCTCTTTCAGCATTGGGGACCGCTATTCGCGGCGGTTGCGGGGATGACGTGGTTCGGACTTTTATTTTTTGCCGGTGTAACAAGTTCAATTGCCATGGGGCAGCCGGTGATGGCTTATTTGCAAGATGCGTTCAATCTTTCGCGCAAAAAATCTGCTTTAACTTTCGGCGCTATGACGATTCTTTTAGCTTTGCCGTGCATCTTTTTTTATGAAGCGGGCGCTTTTGGTGAATTTGATTATTGGGCGGGAACGTTTTCACTCGTTCTTTTTGCGCTTGGCGAATCAATTATTTTTGTATGGGTCTTTGGAATTGATAATGCCTGGGAAGAAATTAATCGCGGAGCCGATATTAAAATTCCGTTGTTCTTCAAGTTTGTAATAAAATATATCACGCCTACTTTTCTTGTAGCGGTATTTGTCGGTTCAACCTTAAAGCCGGTTGATGGAAATTGGGGCGCCGCTTTTGGAAATTTATTCAGCGGAAACGGTTGGCAGTTTGCCGCCGATAGCGTCATCGGGAATATCTTGAATGTAGGCATTGCAGATACCCGTTGGTTTATCAATGGAATAATGACAAACGTTTTTATAATTGATATGACGAGAATTTTACTCTTCATAGCATTTTTACTCATCAGCGCTTCCGTCCATTTTGCATGGAGAAAAAAGAAGTCGGCTGATGTGAAACCGGAAAGGAGTTCACTATGAAAATATCGGCTCTTATAATGATGCTCTTTGCGTGGGGAGTAATTATTTTTTTTACCGGAAAGTTTTTATTCAAAGCACTACGAACAAAAAAGGAAGAAGAGTAGCTAAACGAAACTTTGGAAGATAGTTTTGCCGCAGAGGTAAAAGCGAGTATTTCAATCGTTTCTAAAAAGTTATAAAACTAAAAAAATATGTCACCAGAAAACAAACAAACGATATTTAAGAAAAGTAAAAATATTTTAATCGGCGCTTCGCGGAATTTGAATGACCCGCATGTATTCCATAATCTTTCCCTTACCGCATTTTTAGCATGGGTTGGGCTTGGTACCGATGGATTGTCTTCTTCTTGTTACGGTCCTGCGGAAGCATTTCTAACCTTGGGGCAGCATCATTTTTTAAGTTTGATTATTGCGCTCCTTTCCGGTATCACAATTTTTATCATCAGTTTCAGTTACTCGCAAATTATTGAATTATTCCCATCCGGCGGAGGCGGTTATTTGGTGGCGAGTAAATTGTTATCGCCAAAAGTCGGAATGGTTTCCGGCTCGGCTTTATTGATAGATTACGTTTTAACGATCACGCTTTCGATTGCAAGTGGAACAGACGCTCTGTTTAGTTTTTTGCCGATAGCGTATCATCAATTCAAATTAGAATTTGCAGTATTCGGAGTGCTGGTTTTAATTATTATGAATCTCCGCGGAGTGAAAGAATCGGTCGTTCCGCTGGTTCCCATCTTTCTTCTCTTTATTGCATTGCACGCATTTGTAATTTTTTACGCGTTGTTCACCCATCTTTTTAATGCTTCACAAATTATTGCTTCAACCACAACAGACCTTGCCGCAACAAAAAATCAATTAGGATGGGTTGGAATGATTTTGATAATTGGAAAAGCATACACCATGGGCGCCGGTACATACACGGGAATTGAAGCTGTAAGTAACGGTCTGCCGATCTTGCGTGAACCAAAAGTTCACACAGCAAAAAATACGATGAAGTTAATGGCGGGTTCATTAACCTTTATGGTAGTTGGTTTAATGATTGCCTATCTTTTATTCGGAGTAGTTTCGCAGCCGGGAAAAACTTTGAATGCCATTCTTTTCGAATCAATTACACGCGACTGGTCTTCTTCAATTAGTTATCCTTTCATCTTCATTATTCTTTTATCCGAGGCGGTCATTCTTTTTGTAGCCGCTCAAACCGGATTTCTTGATGGACCGCGCGTGCTTGCAAATATGGCAGCTGATAGATGGCTGCCTACAAGGTTCGCAATTTTAAGCGATAGATTGGTTACGCAGAACGGAATTCTTTTAATGGGCGGCGCTGCATTATTAACGATGATTTTAGCCAAAGGCTCGGTCGATTTATTGATCGTTCTCTACAGCATCAACGTATTTATCACCTTCTTTCTTTCGCAACTTGGAATGGTAAATCATTGGTGGAACGTACGCAAAGAAGAAAAAAAGTGGAAGCATAAAATCTCCATTAACGGTATTGGATTAACGTTAACGACGATCATCCTCATCTCGGTGGTTGCGCTAAAATTTTTTGAAGGCGGCTGGATTACGTTGGTAGTAACCGGAAGTGTGGTAGCGCTTGCGCTTTACGTTAAAAAACATTACAACTCTGCGCAGCTTCTCATTTCAAAATTGGATAGCGATATTCTTCCGGCAATCAGTTCTTCTTTGTATTATCTTAACGAAGAAAAAGATTCGGCAAAATCATTACAGCCGGAATTCAAACCGGAAGAAAAAACTGCGGTGGTGTTAGTTAATGGATTTAATGGCCTCGGCGCTCATACGCTGTTAAGCGTTATCAAAACCTTTCCGGGAATTTTTAAAAATTATGTTTTTGTACAAGCCGGTGTTGTTGATGCCGGCGGTTTCAAAGGCTCGGCGGAAGTTACTCACCTTGAAACATTTATAAAAAAAGAAACAAATGACTACGTCGATTTTATGCAAAGAAGCGGCTTTTTTGCAGATAGTTTTACTTCAATTGGAACTGACATTGTTGACCAGATTACCGATTTATCAAGTAAGGTTTTTGAAAAATATCCTAACTCGGTTTTTTTCGGCGGACAGTTGGTGTTTCCGAACGAAACGTTTTTTACAAAACTTCTTCACAACCAAATTGTTTTTAGTGTACAGCGTAGGTTATACACTCAAGGCTATCCATTTGTCATTCTGCCTATTCGCGTCAACTTCTAACAAGAAATAATGTTGATTTGAAAAACTTAAAAGTTAATTTGTACGAAATTATTAAGGCAATGGGGCTGGTGTTTGGAGACATCGGAACAAGTCCGATTTACACCCTCGTTATCGTTTTTACGTTAACCAAACCTTCGCATGATAATTTATTTGGAATTCTTTCCCTCATCTTTTGGACGTTGATTATTTTGGTAACGGTGGAGTATGCCTGGCTGGCGATGAGTTTAAGCATCAAAGGCGAAGGGGGAGTAATCGTTTTAAAAGAAGTGCTTTCCGGATTTGTTAAAAAAGGGAAGAGGGCGACCATTGTTGCGTACCTGGGATATTTTGGTATTTCGCTCCTTATGGGCGATGGAGTAATTACACCCGCGATTACCATTCTTTCAGCCGTTGAAGGACTGCCGCTCATCCATGGATTTGAATGGATCACCGGAAATGCGGTTATTTCCGTAACAATGGTTATTACGATTCTTCTCTTTGCGTTTCAATTTAAAGGAACAGATAAAGTTGCAAGTTCATTTGGTCCCATTATGGTGATTTGGTTTTTGGCATTATTTATCTCGGGGATTATTTCAATTTTCTCGATGCCCTCAATTCTGTTGGCGGTAAGCCCAACGTACGCAATAAATTTTTTAACGCATAACGGAGTTGCGGGAATACTTGTTTTGTCGGAAGTAATTCTTTGTGCAACCGGTGGCGAAGCTCTGTACGCCGATATGGGGCATCTCGGCGCACTGCCGATAAGAAGAGCATGGGGATTTGTATTCGTTGCATTAGTTGTAAATTATTTTGGTCAAGGCGCGTACGTGTTGATTCATCACGATACCAATTTAATTCTCTTTTCCATGGTGAAATCTCAGATGGAAATTCTTTACGTGCCGTTCATTATTTTAACAATTATGGCTTCAATTATCGCTTCGCAGGCTTTAATATCTGCGGTCTTTTCGTTGGTTTACCAGGGCATTACAACGCGCACATTTCCTCTAATGAAAATAAAATATACTTCCACGCAATTGAAATCTCAAATTTACATCGGTGCGGTAAACTGGGGATTATTAGTTGCAGTGCTCTTCATGATTATACTTTTCAAAGCTTCCGCCAATTTGGCTGCTGCCTACGGTTTGGCGGTAACCATCACGATGACGATAAGTTCAATGTTGATGATTTGGATTTTCAAACATAAAAAATCGTATTTGAAAATGAGTTTGGCTGTCGGCGTACTTTTAGTTGATCTTCTCTTTTTACTTTCATTAACAAGTAAATTACAGCACGGTGGATATTGGTCGTTAGTGATTGCGGCAATTCCTCTCTTTGTAACTTTAATTTGGATAAAAGGACAAAAAAGAATTTACCGCTCATTCCGTTCACTTCCGTTGGATACGTTTAAGATTGCTTATGAACAGATTTACAACCGTGGACATAATATTGACGGCACAGCAATTTATTTTTCACGCACCAATTATGATATTCCGCCTTACGTAGCGCACTGCATTATCAGTTCAAATATTGTGTACGAAAAAAATGTTTTAGTTTCAATTGAAAGAACCGACCATCCTTACGGCATAGAATCAGCATACGTTGAAAATTTGGCGGTGGGTCTGCACGGACTTTCAATATCGTTGGGGTATATGGAAATAGTTGATCTGCCTTCAATTATAAAAAAACATGAAATAAATGAGAAAGTAATTTTCTATGGAGTTGAAGATATTGTTACAAGCAGTTTTCTCTTAAAACTGTATTCATTCTTTAAGAAAATGACTCCCAATTTTGTTCAATTTTACAAACTGCCGTACCGGAAAATTCACGGTGTGGTTACAAGGATAGAAATATGAAACATGTATGGTTTACGTTTGCGGTTTTTATTTTATTAAGTGTTCCGGCAACAGTATCTGCTCAATCTAAAGCAGATACGGTGGTTGTTGCATTTTACAATCAAGAGAATTTATTTGATGCTGTTGATGATCCGCAAATAAATGATGAGGATTTTCTTCCTTCATCAAAGAAAGAATGGACGCAGGAACGTTACGAAAAAAAAATGTTCAACATGGCGCGGGTCATTCGGTCGATGAACGAAAATCACGGCGCAGACATCATCGGATTGTGCGAAGTTGAAAATCAGACTGTGCTGGAAACAATGGTTGTAAAATATTTAAACGATTTAGAGTACGGCATCGTTTATAAAGAATCGCCCGACAATAGAGGAATTGATGTAGGATTGATCTACAAAAAAAATAAATTTTCGCTTCTCTCGATGAACGCAGATACGGTGACGCTGCCGGATCGTTATCCAACGCGTTTAATTTTAAATGCAAATCTGGTAACGAAAAGTAAAGACACGCTCCATCTATTTGTAAATCACTGGCCTTCCCGCCGCGGCGGAGCTGACGCATCTGAAATTAACAGAATAACGGCGGCGCAAACGCTGAAGAAAAATATCGAAAAATATTTATCAGCTTCGCCTAACGCAAATATTATTGCGTCCGGTGATTTTAACGACGAACCCATCAACATAAGTATTAAAGACACACTTGGCGCAAAGCCATTTTCATGTTCTGATGTTGATAAACCGGCAAAAGGATACCGCAAGAATTTGTACAACCTTGCCTACGTAAAAAAAATAAATGGCGAAGGGAGTTACAAGTATCAATCTGAATGGAACATGCTTGACCAGATCATCGTCTCCGGAAATTTGATCACAAATAAATCGTTCCGTCTCGTTTGCAATTCATTTGAAATTTACAAACCGGAATTTGTTGTAACACATTCCGGTAAATATGAAGGCGCTCCGTTTCCAACATACGGCGGCAACCGCTATCTTGGCGGCTACAGCGACCATTTCCCGGTGCTCGCTAAATTTATTATGAAGAAAAGATAGTTGGCACTTATATCGCTTTCAAATTACAGGACTCGCGGCACATACTAAATGAATGAATTTTTCAAAAAGAATATTTTAAAAGGTTTTTATTTTTCACTTGGGATTCATTTTCTCCTGGTCTTGGTTTTTTATATTGGACAGGCACTTTCGCGTGAAGAGCAAAATGAAACTGTTGTAAAAATATTCAAGTATTCCGAGTTAGGTACACCGCCTTCAATATTGATGGATAGATCAACGATAATAAAAAAGCGCGCCGGTAAAAAAGAAATCTTTGCAACCCCAAAAGCAGTGAAGAAGATTGAAAAAGATACCGTCACCATCGCGAAACAAAATTTGTCCGGTAGCAAAGAAGGTGACTTGAGCGGGACAGGTTCCGGCGAAATAAAAGTTATTCCCGAAGCCGCACCAAAAGAAGTAAAGCCGAAACCGGAAATAAAATATTATGCCGCGGTTGATTTTATGCCGATGCCGACCGGAGGATACAACACAATACAGGCGCGCGTGGTTAAACCGGAACAAGCTAAACAAAATAATATTAGCGGAAAAGTTTTAGTTAAAACGTACATCGATGATTTGGGAAAAGTTGTTCGAACGGAAATTATTCAAGGGCTTGGTTTCGGCTGCGATGAAGCGGCTATGCGAGCAGTACGCAGCACCCGTTTTTCACCAGGCAAACTCGGCGGGCAATATGTGCGTGTGCAAATGGTCGTTACTGTATTTTTTTAGAAATCAATTTGGATTAATTTGCACCATCAAGTTAATAAAAAAGTAGCATCAAAATTTAAATGAATTAAAGCATGGAGTTTAGCAATGGGTTTAAGAGAAAAAATTAGTGAAGATATGAAAACGGCGATGAAGTCGGGTGATAAAATAAGATTAGAAACCATTCGATCAATTCGCGCGCTTATCCTTGAGTTTGATAAAAGCGGAGCGAACAGAGCATTAACGCCGGAAGATGAAATTGCAATGCTTTCTACCGCGGTAAAGAAAAGAAAAGAATCTGTTGAAATGTTTACGAATGCCGGAAGAACCGACCTGGCTGATAAAGAAGCGGCTGAATTAAAAATTATTCAAGAGTATCTTCCAAAGCAATTATCGGAAGAAGAGATAATTGAAGAGATAAAAACTATTGCCGCCCAAGTGAATGCTTCCGCCAAAACGGATTTTGCTAAATTGATGCCCGCCGCTATGAAACAACTCAAAGGCAAAGCGGACGGCAAAGTTGTTAAAGCGCTTGTTGAAAAATTTCTGGGGATCAGTTGAGCTACATCGATATAATTTTTGTACTCGTTTCTGCGGCTGCATTTATCCTCGGATTCAAAGATGGATTTGTGCGGAAACTTATCGGCTCGCTTGGATTTTTTCTTGCGATCTTTCTCGGCATTCTTCTTTCCGAACCCTTCGGCAGCGTGATAAACACAACCGTCGGAACGGAAAAATATCTCGCTGAAATTCTCGGTGGTTTTGTCGTTTTTCTTTTAGTCATTCTTGCTACTTCGTTTTTAAAAAGAGTTATCCATCCTTTTGATAAAGTAAACAACCTGATGAATCGCATTACCGGCGGAGTTGTGGGAATAATTCAAATAGTTTATTTCCTTAGCGCGGCGTTTTATCTTCTTCATATCTTTAAAATTCCTTCGGAAGCGGAGCAGAAAAAATCTTATACCTATTCAACGGTTTATACCATACTTCCAAAAACCATTGATTATATTGGTGAATATGGTCCGAATCCCAAAACATCAATTAAAAAACTCATCATCGAAAAAGACTCGATCAAAGAATGATAGAAAAAGAAATTCTTCTTGCGTTAGAGTTTGATAAAGTCCTCGCCTTCATTGCAAAGTATTGCGTTACCGCAAACGGCAAACAAAATATTTTCTCAGCGCTTCCGTTCGTAACCGTACAGGAAATGGCAACCGAGGGGAAACGAGTTTCGCAGGCGAAAGATATTCTCATTCAACAATCGTTACCGCCGATTGATTATTTGCCCGATCTGGTTGAAGACTTAGCGGTTTCCGGAATTGAAGGTGCCTTGCTCACCGCGAAAAAAATATTGGAGATCAAACGGCTGGCGGAAATCTCACGCAACACGTATCAATTTTTAAAAGCTGCTCAACTTGACGGCAGCGAATTAAAAGAGTTAACGCAGAATCTTTTTGTTGATAAAGTTTTTGAACATGTCATCAATCAAGTGATAACAGAAACGGGTGAGATAAAAGATAAGGCGAGTAAAAATCTTTTTGAAATCCGCCAGGACATTGCCGAGAAAAAAAATGAACTCAACCGGATTGTGCAGCGCATTTCAAAGCAATTTATGGAAGAAGATTTTACCCGTGAGGAATTTATTACGCTGCGAGACGGCAGAATGGTTATTCCGGTTAAAGCCGAGCACAAGCGGCATATCAAAGGATTTATCCATAGCGAATCTTCTACCGGGCAAACAGTGTACATTGAACCGGAAGAAACGCTGCAGATGAATAATGAAATTATCTCGCTTCAATTTGCCGAGAAGAGAGAAATTGAAAGAATTCTGAAAGAAGTAACAAAAAAAATCGGAAGCGTACGCCAGCCGCTCCAGGCTTCGTTAAAAGCCCTTTCGCAAATTGATGCCGTTTTTGCAAAAGCGAAATACTCAATTGAAACGCTCGGAAATTATCCATCGCTTGAAAATGACAAACCATTTTTTTTGCAGGATGGAAGACATCCGATTCTGCTTAACAAATATGGACAGACGAATACGATTCCACTTTCTTTCAAAATTGACCGCGGCAAAATTATTGTGATTACCGGTCCAAATGCCGGCGGCAAAACCGTTGTGTTAAAAACAACCGGACTCCTTTCACTAATGGTGATGTGCGGGATGCACGTTCCGGTTCATGCTGACAGCAATTTCCATTCGTTTGAAAAAATTCTTGTTGATATTGGCGACAAGCAATCGCTTGAAGATGATTTGAGCACGTTCAGCTCGCATATTTTAAATTTGAAAAGTATTCTCGAAAAAGGAGATGCACAATCGCTCATTCTTCTTGATGAAATCGGCACCGGCACAGAGCCTTCTGCCGGTGGAGCATTTGCCGCCGCTGTGTTACTTTCTCTTAAAGAAAAAGGAGCGACGGTTCTTTCAACAACGCATCATAATAGTTTAAAAGTTTTGGCGCATCAGACCGATGGATTTGAAAACGCTTCGATGGAATTTGACCTTGAAAATATTAAACCGACTTACCGCTTCAAACAAGGATTTCCCGGTTCAAGTTATGCTTTTGAAATTGCGAAGCGAACCGGCTTTAATGATGAATTCCTTAACAACGCAAAAGGTTTTCTCGAAACCGATCAGCAAAAAATGGAAACGATGCTGCTGAGTCTGGAGGAGCGATCAAACGCGCTGAATACACAGTTGCAGCAGATCAGTATTGAAAATTCTCGATTAAAAAGTCTCACCAATCTGTATCAGCAAAAAAATCTTCAGCTTGAAAAAGAGAAGAAAGATATTCTTAGAAAAACGAAGCAAGACGCTGAATCATTTCTCCTTTCTTCTAAAAAAACAATTGAAAAAACAATAAAGGAAATAAAAGAAAAGAATGCCGACAAAGAAAGTATTAAAGTAACCCGCGAGACGGTTGCCAACCTTGACGAAACGATAAAAGATTTTGTAAAGGAAGATATTGACTTATCCCAAAATTCTCTTAATTTTGAAATAGGTGATTACGTTCAAATAAAAAGCACTTCAACCTCGGGTAGGCTGGTGGAATTGTCTAAGGATAAAAAAGAGGCGACAATTATCAGCGGCTCGTTAAAGATTCAGGTGAAAACCAGTTCGTTAATTCACGTAAAGAAAGAAACGAAGAAGCCGGATGAAAGCTCTTTTTATAATCCGGATACAGCCGGAATAAAATATCGTTTGGACTTGCGCGGCGAAAAACCGGACGAAGCTGAATTTGAAGTAATTAAATTTTTAGACGCCGCTTATACCGGCAATTATGACCGCGTTGAAATTCTTCACGGTAAAGGTACCGGCGCTCTAAAAAAAATGGTCAAAGAACTTTTGCAGAAACATGAAGGCGTTAAAAACTTCTATTTTGCCCCGGTTGAATTCGGCGGCGAAGGAATAACTATAGTAGAACTTAAATAGGTCGCAGTTGTTCAAAAAAATACTTATTGCAAATAGGGGAGAGATTGCCGTACGGATTATCCGCGCGTGCAAAGAACTTGGAATTTGTTCAGCCGCAATCTATTCCGAGATCGACCGCTACTCGCTTCATGCGAGGCTGGCAGACGAATCATACTTCATCGGCGGATCGCTTCCCGCAGAATCCTATCTCAATCAAAATAAAATTATCGCTCTCGCCGCAGAAATAAACGCCGACGCAATTCATCCCGGGTACGGATTTTTATCCGAGAATGCTTCCTTCATAAAAAAAGTTGAAGAAAGCGGAGTTGCGTTCATTGGTCCATCATCGCATTCGGTTGAGTTAATGGGAAGCAAAACCGCCGCAAGAACATTGATGAAAAAAAACGGCGTTCCGATTGTTCCCGGCACAACTGAAAAAATTGGTTCACTCTCCGAAGCAAAAAAGAATGCAAGTGAAATCGGGTATCCGGTTTTGTTAAAAGCCAGCGCAGGCGGCGGCGGAAAAGGAATGAAGCGCGTCTTTTCGGAAAGCGAATTAGAAGCGGCGTTTTCATCTGCACAGCGTGAAGCGTTAAAAGCTTTTGGTGATGATTCTATTTATATCGAAAAGTTGGTCGAACATCCGAAACATATTGAAGTGCAGATCATCGCGGATACCTTTGGAAATTATTGTCATCTTTTTGAAAGAGAATGCTCGGTGCAGCGCCGCCATCAAAAAATAATTGAAGAAGCTCCTTCATCTTTTATTGACGAAGAGACGCGCCGTAGATTAACTACAGCGGCTATTAATGCGGCTAAAGCTTGCAACTACCACAACGCCGGAACGATTGAATTTTTGGTTGATAAAAATAAAGACTTTTATTTTCTTGAAATGAACACGCGGCTTCAAGTTGAACATCCGGTAACGGAATTTATTTCCGGAATTGATCTGGTGAAAGAGCAAATCAAAATAGCTTCCGGCGAACCATTGAGTTTTGCGCAAAATGATTTGAGAATTCTCGGGCACGCAATTGAATGCCGTGTTTATGCGGAAGACCCCGAAAATAATTTTCTTCCCGTAACCGGAACTATTGCATACCATCGGCTTCCATCCGGACCAAACATCCGCATTGATAGAGGAATAGAAACTAATTCTGAAATTTCAAGATTTTATGATCCGCTGCTTTCAAAAATATCCGTGATGGAAAAGCAACGTTCAGCTGCAATTAAAAGGATGGATATTGCGCTAAACGATTATCTCATCGCCGGAATAAAAACGAATATCACTTTCTTGAAGCGCATCCTTCAAAATAAAAAATTTCAGAGCGGAGAATATTCCATTAATCTTATCGAAGAAGATTTTCTTTCTACCGGCGCAGAAATATCAATACCAGAGCCGCGAGAAGATTTAGAAGATGTTGCTGCAATATTTTCTGCATACGTAATTAAAACTCTGGGCGCCCATATTCCTACGAACGGAAAATCGGAAACGAGTAAATGGATGGATCAGCTTTATGAGTGAAGTTTATGTTACCGTTAACGGTAAGGAAAAAGTAGTTGAGTTTGTAAATGGCGACAAAGTAATAGTTGACGGCAAAGAATTGAGTTACGACTTTTCGAAGGAAAATGAATTTCATTATTTCCTCCGGATAAATAAAAAAACTTTCGATATAACAAAAGTTGCAAAAGATAAAAATAAAATTGCTATTTTAACCGAAGGAAATTATTTTGAATGTAACGTTCAAACGAAATTAGAAAAAAATGCAGAGACAATTTTAGCGCATTCCGAAAAGAGCCATCACAAAGAAGACGTGGTCTCTCCGATGCCCGGAATGGTGTTAAAGATACAAAAGAAGGAAAATGAAGAAATTGCTATTGGTGAACCGGTGCTCATTCTTGAAGCCATGAAAATGGAAAACGAAGTAACTTCTCCATACAGCGGATTACTAAAAAAAATCTATGTACAGGAAAACACCGCAGTTGAAAAAGGATCAAAACTTTTTAGGATCGAATAAACAATTGACTATATTCTTAACTACATATCAAACACAAAACCATAAGGAGGTTACGTGAAACAAAAACTCAATACTGCTTTGTGCGCTTTTCTGCTCCTTTGCTCAACGGCATTCGGTAGCGGATTCCAAATAAATGAACACGGCGCGCGGGCGATGGCTATGGGAGGAGCGTTTACGGCTGCTGCATTAGACCCTTCAATCTTGTATTTTAATAATGCAGGTATTACTCAAATGAGCAGCTTTAAATTGATGCTGGGGACGACCTTAATTGCTCCAAGTTCTACGTTCAGAGGTGTTAGCCCGGCGATAAAAGAAACCAAAATGGAAAGCCAGCTCTTTACACCAAGTCATTTTTATGCTACGTACCAAATTACTGATGACCTCTTTGCCGGATTAGGTTTCAATAATCCCTTCGGGCTTGGAACTAAATGGCCTGCTGCATGGGACGGAAGATTTGTCAGTTTGGAAATTGAAGTGCGTACCTTCAATTTAAATCCCGTTATTGCTTATAAAGTTAGTAACAATTTCTCGGTAGGCGTTGGATTACAATATGCCTTCGGAGATGTTTTAATAAACCGCGATATTAATTTCCCTCCTTTTGCCGGAACCGCAAATGTTAATCTTAAAGGTGATGCAACTTCAGCTATGGGATTTACAGCCGGTTTAATGTACAAGATGGATTGCGATCTCAATATCGGCGTTTCATATAGAAGCGAAGTAAAATATGATTTTAGCGGAACGGCTTCTACTACCGGCGGACCTTCGCAATTAGCCGGACGTTTACCTGCCGGAGATATTTCCGCAAGTTTAACAACTCCGCAGCAATTGGTTATTGGCGCTTCGTACAAAGTTTGTCCAAAAACTCTCGTTAGCGCAGATTTCCAATGGGTTGGCTGGACAAGCTACGATTCATTAAAAGTTAATTTTACTGATCCTGCTCAGACAGACCTCGCTTCACCAAGAATGTATGAGAACTCTTACATCATTCGTTTAGGCGCTAATCATCAGTATAATGATTTGCTTGATATTTCAGCCGGTATTTTGTATGATAGAAATCCCGTAAAAGATCAATTTGTTGATGCAACCTTACCGGATGCCGATAGATTAGGTTTCTCACTTGGCGCCGGATATAAGCTGATGGATAATTTATCTGTTGATGCCGCTTATATGTTTCTAAGATTTTATGAAAGAACAATTAATAATTCAATGGTAAGCTACTCCGGCAATGCAGGATTTAATGCGTTCAACGGAACCTATAATTCAACGGCGAGCTTATTTTCACTAAGTTTATCATATAATTTATAACCATCGGAGGTAAGGAAACTATGAAAAAAATAATAAATGTTCTCTTTAGTTTAAGTCTTCTAGCCTTCGTTTTTGTTGGATGCGAAAGCCGCACCGATTTAACTGCGCCTCCCGCTGCAAACACAGGCTCGGCAGACTTTGCACGTTTTGTTACAATTGGTAACAGCATTACTGCCGGGTATCAATCCGGTGCGTTATATGCAAGTGCTCAGAATTATGCTTACGGCAATCTTATTGCCAAACAAGTAGGTACAACCTTTGCCATGCCGTTATATTCTGATCCCGGTACAGGTGGAAGAATGGAAATCAAATCGGCTAACCTTGCAACAGGTGATATTGTTATTACGTATAACGCCAATGCGGGCGCTGCATTAAATTTAAATTATGCAGCTCCTTACAACAATTTAGGTATTCCCGGCGCTTTATTATATGATGTAGTAAATGCAACCAGCTCGGCAGATTGCGGTTCTGCAATATTCGCAGGAAAACCAAATCCGATGTTTGATCTTATTTTAAGGAACAGCGCTTTACATATTGGTTCGCAGTTTGCGCAGACAAAAATTCAACACCCATCTGTTGTTACACTCTGGATTGGGAATAACGATGTGCTTGGTTTTGCCACAAGCGGCGGAGCTTCTCCAACTGCACCTACAAACGCAGTTCAATTTGATGCGCTGTACCGTTTCTTGGCGGACAGTTTAAAATCATTAAATGCAAAAGTAGTTGTTGCTAACCTTCCAGATGTAACGGCAATTCCATTCTTTAATACCGTTGGACCAACATTAGCATTAAAAGCCGGTTGGACAAAAAATGGATTACTGGGATTGTTCATTCAAAAACATGGTGCAGCAGCTGTTGATCCAACTGCTGTTGTTGATTCAATCGGATTATTGACCGGTAAAGTTGATTTAACATTACCTGCAAGCAGTTATACTCCTTATTTGGGTCAGCCAACAGGAAAATGGTATCGAGATGTTGCCGCTTCAAGAGGACTTCCTTTAGCAGCAGTTTTAGCATCAATTGCAGGCTTAGATACTACAAAACCATTTGGTTTCCATCCGCAAAATCCTTTCCCGGATGCATTAACGCTGGACGCCGATGAAATTGCTACTGCAAAAACAGCTACATCAAATTTCAATAAATCAATTGATAGTATTGCAACTAACCGTGGTTTTGGCGTTGTAAATATTAATACGATGTTCAACGGAATCCGTTCAAGAGATTTCGCCGGCGGATCGTATTACAACGGAATGAAATTCACTACATCCTATATTACAGGCGGATTGTTTACACTTGACGGCGTTCATCCGTCGAATCAAGCGCATGCTATTATTGCCAATGAATTTATAAAAGTGATTAACGCAAAATGGGGCGCTTCAATTCCATCGGTTAATGTTGCTCAAATTCCCGGAAGTATTATTTTCGGAAAACGAATCAACTTTGATCAGTATGGCATTCCACGCTATCCGTATGAAGCGTTGAGTCATCTGCTGTTTTAATTTTGTTCAATAATTTGAGAGGATGGCTTTGTGCCATCCTCTTATTTTAATAAGGTTTCACGATGCGTAGAATATTTTTTTTATTGATTTCATTTTCTCTCGTTAGTATGATTGGATGTTCTTCTTCAACAGAAGAAACAAAAAAGGAAGATGAAATTCAAAAAGAAGAATATGTTTTTGATGCTGCCGCAGCCGATACAACCAGCGTGAAAGCGGAGATAAAAACCATTGTTCCTCCGGCTGCCGAAACGGCAAAAAAGTTCATTGTTCAAATAGGAGCTTTTACTGCAAAGGATAGAGCGAATGAGTACGCAGTTTCAGCTAGAAAAAAGTTATCGAAGGAAATCATCGTTTCTTATTCTGATGAGTTTAAGTTATACGTTGTGCAGCTTCCTCCGTATGCAACCAAAGCCGAAGCTCAATCGGTGCGCGATGCATTATGGAACACCAAAGATTTTAAGGATGCATTTATTGTTGTACTTCCTTAAATGTTAATAAACGGTTCATTTATTTTTCAAATTATAATTCGGAGGTATTATGGCTTTCTCTTTAAATAAAGTTATGTTGATTGGCAATATGGGTAAAGATGCCGAAACCCGCGTTACTCCATCCAATCTTTCGGTTACTTCTTTTTCTGTGGCTACTACAAATAGTTACAAAGGTAAAGACGGCAACTGGGTGAATGATACAACCTGGCATAACATCGTCTCTTTTAATCTTTCTGATTATTTTAAAGAGGTGCTTAAAAAAGGCGCTAAAGTTTATGTTGAAGGGAGAATTCAAACACGCGATTACAACGACAAAGATGGTAATAAACGATATATTACTGAAATTGTTACCGACAAGATCATTCCTTTAGACGGCAGAGGAGAATCATCTTCATCTAATTCTCATAAATCCGAAGGCGAGACAATCGTTCCCGAAGGTGATGCGGAAGATCTTCCGTTTTAGTTTGACTAAGGGGAATTCCCTTAGCTTATAGGTGCGTGAAAATTGAAATTTATAATTCTCTCAAAGCAGTGTTACTACTGCTTTGTTTTTTTATTTCTGTTCATTTCCCCGGAGAAGTACGTTTTATGGAATTGATGAGGTAACAGCATGAAGTCCGGCTGCCTGATTAAAGCATTGGTTGCATCAACAATATTTTTTGCAATTGTTTTTTATATTGCAACAAACAAAATGGATGATTATTTCATCAATCCGATTAAAAACTTCTCGGTAAAATATATGATGAATGATCTGAAAGACGAATGGAGCTTCATTAAAGCTTCGCCGGAAAAAGATTCTCTCTTTTTGCAGATGCGTGATTTTGGTAAAAGCATGGCAAATATGCGTACCGTCCATTTAAACGCCGTAAACGAAGTGCTTGACAGCGTTAAATTTTATTTGAACGACAGCGCTGTATCTCACTCGGACTTAGAAAGTATTAAAACAATTATCGAAGCGAAACTAAAAAATGAAAGATCAAAGAAGAACTGACATAAAAGTTGGGATTACCGTTATTGTTGCGCTCCTCCTTTTTATATGGATTTTAGGATGGGCGAAAAACTTCTCGCTAAACGCCAACCGTACTAAAGTAAATATTAAATTTCAAAATGTTGCCGGACTTGAGGTGGGCGATAACGTTACGGTGAACGGCGTGCGAAAAGGATTTGTAGATGACATTGTGATGAAGAATCAATTCGTTCTTGTACAAGTCTCATTGGAACCGGATGTTGACCTTAGAGACAACGCAGTTTTCTTGGTGATGATGCTTGATTTAATGGGCGGAAAGAAAGTTGAAATACTCCCGGGAAACAGCTCACAGAAGTTGGCGCTTAATCAAGTTCAGGAAGGTTCTTTCTCCGCTGATATTCCTTCCGTTATGGTGATGATCGGAAAATTAGAAAACGAATTACCGATGATGTTTAAGCAAGTTAATAAAAGTCTTGCATCATTGAATGAATACATCGGTGACAAAAATATGCAGAGTAATGTGAAAACAGCGGTTTCAAATCTTGTCCTCATCTCGGAACAACTGAAGAACGTTATTACCGAGAACCGTGCGCAAATCAAAACGATAACTTCAAACGGTGCAGACCTGACCGTGCAGGCAAAAGATTTTTTCTCTAAAAATAAAGAAACACTGCAGAAAACCATTACCGACGCTTCCGCATTAATTAAAAGAACAGATACATTCGTTGCAAATCTTGATACACTGGTTGTTGAAACCAAAGCTCAAAAAAACAATGCGGGTAAATTCCTCTATGATGAAAAACTATTTACCGACTTAAAAGAAACACTGCAAAACGTAAAGGAGCTTGTTAAAATTCTTAATGAGCAGCTTAAAAATGAAGGTGTAAATGTTAAAGCAGACCTCGATATATTCTAAGACAATTTTTCTTTTATTACTTTTTATTTCCTTTTCATTTCCGCTTGAAGCAAATACCGCTCACGGTAAAAGGGGAATGGTGGTTGCTGCCGAACCTCTTGCATCGCAGGTTGGATTACAAATATTAAAAAAGGGAGGCAATTCGGTTGACGCAGCAGTTGCAACCGGATTTGCGCTTGCCGTAACGTATCCCGTTGCCGGTAATATCGGCGGCGGCGGATTTATGGTCATTCATTTCCCCGATGGAAGAAACACCGCGATTGATTACCGCGAAACTGCCGCAAAACTTGCGTTCAGAGATATGTACTTAGACAAGAACGGAACCTTCGATCCAAAGTTAAGCCAGGTTGGAATTCTCTCTGCCGGTATTCCGGGGAGTGTAGCCGGATTACTTTACGCGCTTGAGAAATACGGAACGATGAAACTTGAGGATGTAATACAGCCTGCCATCAATTTGGCGGAAGAAGGTTTCCCTTTATCTGCTGCAAACGCAAAATCTCTCGAAGCAACGTTAGATCAATTTAAAAGATTTCCTTCTTCTTTAAAAGTTTTTTCTAAAAGCGGAACAACATATCAAGAAGGAGATATTTTTAAGCAGCCTGATCTTGCAAAAACTCTTACTGAAATTCAGAAAAAAGGGAGAGATGGATTTTACAAAGGAAAAGTTGCCGCGTTAATGCTTGCACAAATGAAGGAAATGGACGGAAACTTTTCCGAAGAAGATTTAACAAACTACAAACCGATAGAACGCGAAGTTGTTAAAGGTACATATAAAGATTACGAAATTGTTTCCATGCCCCCTTCTTCCTCCGGCGGTATTACGCTTGTGCAAATGTTAAATATCTTAGAGAACTTTTCTTTTACTAAAGATGAATGGAACGGCAGCAATTACATTCATGCGTTAGTTTCGGCAATGAAGTTTGGTTACGCAGACCGCTCAATGCACCTCGGCGATCCCGATTATTATAAAGTGCCGGAGAAATGGCTTACATCAAAATCCTACGCAAAGAAATTGTTTGTACAGATTACGGATAAAGCAATTCCTTCCTCCAACATTAAGCCGGGCGACGCAACGCAGTATAAAGAGAGCGATGAAACTACTCATTATTCGGTATTAGATAAGCATGGCTGCGCTGTTAGCGTTACCACCACTATAAACTCTGCCTACGGTTCTAAACTTGTTGTGGAAGGAGCAGGATTCCTTTTAAATAATGAGATGGATGATTTCAGCAGCAAGCCGGGCGTGCCTAATCAGTTTGGACTTATCGGCAGCGTAGCGAATGAAATTCAACCTGGGAAACGAATGTTGAGTTCGATGACCCCAACAATTATTCTAAAAGATGGGAAAACCGTTATGGTTGTTGGTTCTCCCGGAGGTTCAACTATTATTACTGCCGTACTTCAGGTTATTATGAATAAACTTGAGTTTGAAATGAGTCTTGAGCAGGCGGTAAACTCCCCGCGGATTCATCACCAGTGGTTACCGGATGAACTTTATTATGAACCTTTCGGTCTTGCAAAAGATGTAAAGGACAAGTTGATTGAAAAAGGATACAGATTAGGCGATGAACGAAAGCTCGGACTAATTGAAGCGATCTATCTTGATCCCGCAACCGGTGAAATGACCGGTGTAAGCGATGGACGCGGCTCGGGATTGGCGGATGGTTTCTAATGATTATTGGAATAGGAATAGATATTATTGAGATTGAACGCATCAAGGAAAGTGTTGATAAGTTCGGCGATCATTTTTTGAATAAAATATTTACCGACAACGAACTTGAGTATTGCATGAGCAAGGCGAACAAGTATCAGCATCTTGCTGCACGTTTTGCAGCTAAGGAGGCGGTCTCTAAAGCTCTTGCAACCGGTTGGGACAAGGATTTTAACTGGAAGAGCGTTGAGATATACAATGAACTTTCGGGAGAACCTTACGTTACACTTACCGGAAAAATGTCCAACTTACTTGGCGATGATAAAGAATTAAAGATAACGATGAGTCACTCAAACCATTATGTTACATGTTTTGCGATTATTTATTTTAAGCGATGAGAGGGGAATAAATGCATGATTACAAGATTACATGATTGAAAGATTATAGGATTAATTTTGATAATTTTGTGATTATTAAGAAGAGCATTGAGAAAACAGTTCCAATCAAAGTGTTGGATGAAAAAACCAGGAACGTTGAAAGCGACTAAAGAACATTAGAAATTTTATCCTTACTATTTGAAGCTGAGTGCAAGGCATTGGAAGGAGATTCAGAAGCGATAGAAATTTAGTACAAGGCGTTGGAAAGAAAACTAAAAGCAATGGAAAAATAGTTTAAAGCATTGGAAGTGGATTCCAAAGCTATAGAAATTCGTTCCAAAGTGATGGAAAATCATTCCAAAGCTGTGGAAAATCGTTCCAAAGCTGTAGAAAATCGTTCCAAAGCTGTAGAAAATCGTTCCAAAGCTGTAGAAAATCGTTCCAAAGCTGTAGAAAATCGTTCCAAAGCTGTGTAAAATCATTCCAAAGTGCTGGAAAATCGTTCCAAAGCGGTGGAAAATCGTTCCAAAGCCGTGGAAAATTGATCCAAAGCCGTAGAAATTCATTCCAAAGCCGTGGAAAATTGATCCAAAGCCGTAGAAATTCGTTCCAAAGCCGTAGAAAATCATTCCAAAGCCGTGGAAAATCATTCCAAAGTACTGGAAAATCACTCCAAAGTATTGGAAAACAATCAATTTCAAGTATTGGATTACGGCTTCTTCAGGTTTGGGATAAAAAGGAGGCGAGGTTCTCTTTTTTACCACAAAGGCACTAAGTACACAAAGGAAACAATAAGGTTTCTTAGTGAAAGATTCGTGTTTTATTTGTCCTTAGTGGTAAAGGGATTTAAATCCTTTAAGAGACAATGTAAATATGAGTTTAATTATTTATTACGCAAACTTGAAACGAGGGATAATGATTTGTAAATTAAATTAATACTATAAAGAAAATCAATCTTCATCCACTATTTTATGAAGTTAACGGAGATGTTGAAAATTGGGAAGTGATAACAAAGTAACAAATTTGCATCAGAGTTTTATCAATTTAATTTACTCACGTAATGCATGGGCGATTCGGAGAATCGCCCTACAAAAACATATTTACGATAGAGAGAAAAAACTAGTGAATATGTTGGTCTTCGATTTTGCGTGTAAAGCAAAGTGAATGGTTATTCGTGACGAAAAGTTATCTTCTAATAATTATTTGTGGCATAGTTAACTTATAGGAATATGAATTAAGTAATTGAAAATATTTAAATAACTAAAAATTAAAAAATCTTTAATTATAATAGTCGAGAGGTACAAAAGTATGAAACTTGTTTTTTTAGTGCTGTTTTTTTCTGTAATAACCGGCGCCCAGACACTTAATAAATTTGTTTTAGTAAAAACGAATAATACAAGGATTGAGGGAACTGCAGGTAAAATAACCGATACTATATTTGAGGGTGTAGATGCAAAGGGGAAAAACTTTTCGACACCAATTAACGAGATAGACAAACTTTATGAAGCCAAGAGCAACAAAGCAGTATTATTCGGAATTCTGGGAATGGTTACCGGAAGTGTTGTTGGACTTGCATTAGGGTATGACGCTCAGACCTCAGAATTTGTCGGTGGTCCCGAGGTAGTAATGGGAACCGGAGCTTTGGGCACTCTCATTGGAGTGCTTGTAGGGAGCAATATGTACGATTGGGAGTTAATGAATTTTAAAACTAAAAGTTCAATTGGTTATAATTCAAATAAT
>Ga0172369_10001735_pt1 | contig 31143 bp, 31 predicted proteins | sample LakKiv25m_FD_114539 | JGI IMG/M metagenome (GOLD analysis project Ga0172369, IMG submission 114539) | Freshwater microbial communities from Kabuno Bay, South-Kivu, Congo - kab_022012_11.25m | ecosystem: Environmental > Aquatic > Freshwater > Lake | place: Democratic Republic of the Congo... | reverse complement strand
GTCACGTTTTTCCTGCGTCGGCATTGCGCGCAAGTCGAGCAGCTCTTCAGCCCTGCGGCGCGAGAGGATGTGGCAGCGTTCCTGGTCGAAGACGTAGAGGTAGTCTGGGCAGTCGGTGCGGATCAGAACCCCGTAGTAGACCAGGAAGGCGAAGAGGTCCTTTAGCAGGTATTCCACTTTGTGATCCCGGTTCTCTCGGAGAACCTCCTTGACTCGGCTAGATTGCTGCAACCGCTCGAACGGCTCGTCACAGTTCAGCACCGGCGGATCCATATTACCGCCGACGTTGCCGAAGATGTTGCAGACCTTGCGCAGAACTTCGGTACCGGGGAGGCAGTCCAGGGTGTAGTAGTCCGGGGCCCTGGGGGTTCGGACATGGATGTCCGGTGGTATAGGCTGTTTGCTCATGATCACACTCCTTGTCTTGACGACATTATAAATTAGTATATTTTTTAGAATTTGTCAACTGAAGTTTTTGTCTAAATTTAGTTTAGATAACAAAAACACCCCTGTTTTTTCAGGGGTGTTTAGAAGTATTTTTACATTAGGAACTTGATAAGCAAGCTAACTAGAAGTAAGGCAACGATATTTAGAATCTTAATCATTGGATTGATCGCTGGGCCAGCAGTGTCTTTGTAGGGGTCGCCAACAGTGTCCCCAGTTACAGCTGCCTGATGAGCAGCGGACTTTTTGCCGCCATGGTTACCATCTTCAATGTATTTCTTGGCATTGTCCCAAGCACCACCGCCAGTAGTCATAGAGATAGCGACAAATAAACCAGTGATGATACTACCAACTAATAAACCACCAAGTGCCACTGGACCAAGCAATAGGCCAATTACAATTGGAATGATAACAGGGATTAAGGCTGGCACAATCATTTGTTTAATGGCTGCCTTAGTAACTATATCAACTGTTTTGGCATAATCAGGTTTAGCTTCGCCAGTCATGATGCCTTTGATTTCTCTAAACTGACGACGTACTTCTTCAACTACTTTGCCAGCCGTTTTTCCAACAGCTTGCATAGCGAGCGCACCAAAATAATATGGAAGAAGACCACCAATAAATAAACCAATTAAAACTTTTGGATCACTGAGCAAGAAAGCAACGCTCTTGCCAGCAGCTTCTAAGGCGTGGGTGTAGTCAGCGAAAAGAACAATTGCGGCTAAACCAGCAGAACCAATAGCATATCCTTTAGTTACAGCTTTAGTTGTGTTACCAACTGCATCTAAAGGATCAGTAATATTTCTAACTTCTTCTGGAAGCTCTGCCATTTCAGCAATACCACCAGCATTATCAGTAATTGGACCATAAGCATCGATGGCTACGATGATGCCAGCCATTGATAACATGGCCATAGCGGCAATAGCGATACCATATAATCCAGCAAAATAGTATGAGCCAAGAATACCAGCGCAAATAACTAAAACTGGAAGTGCAGTAGATTTTAATGAAACTGCTAAACCAGCAATAATGTTTGTTCCATGCCCTGTTGTTGAAGCTTCAGCAATTTGTTTAACAGGAGCATAACTCTTTGAAGTGTAATATTCAGTGATAACAATTAAAGCGCCGGTCACGACCAAACCAATCAAAGATGACAAGAAAAGTTGCATGACAGAAAATTTTCCATTAGCGCCCATAAGCCAAGCTGTGGCTGGATAAAAACCGATAGCTGCTAAAACACCAGCAGCAATCAAGCCTTTATATAAAGCGCCCATGATATTTTTGCGAGCACCTAATTTGATAAAGAAAGAACCAACAATAGAAGCAATAATTGAAATTGCGCCAAGGAGTAGAGGATAAACAACAGCATTTTCGAAATTGGTGAATGTTAAGTACCCAAGGAACATGGCAGCAACAGCCGTAACAGCGTAGGTTTCAAATAAGTCGGCAGCCATACCAGCACAATCACCAACGTGGTCGCCGATGTTATCTGCAATCACAGCTGGGTTGCGTGGGTCGTCTTCAGGAATACCAGCTTCAACTTTTCCAACAAGGTCAGCGCCAACATCAGCAGCCTTGGTAAAGATACCTCCACCAAGACGAGCAAAGATTGAAATTAAACTGCCACCAAAACCAAGACCAATTAAAGCATGAATGTCTTTTGTGAGGGCATAATATCCAGCAACGCCTAAGAGTGCTAAGCCAACAACAAGGAGACCAGTGACAGAGCCACCCTTTACGGCCACATCTAGGGCTTTCTTTAGGCCTTGTTTGGCAGCTTCGGTAGTACGGACATTGGCGCGAACAGAAACATTCATGCCAATGAAACCAGTTAGACCAGATAAAACAGCGCCGACCAAGAAGCCGAAAGCGGTTTTAATATCTAAAAAGATCCAAAGTAGAGCGAAAACAATAACACCGATGATGGCGATTGTTTTGTATTGACGATTTAAATAAGCACGAGCACCAATTTGAATTGCTTTGGCAATTTCTTGCATGCGTTCGCTGCCTGGACTCAACTTGAGAATGTTTCGGATTAAAATAATCCCATAGACAATCGAAATAACTGAGGCGGCCAACGCGAGGATGATTGTTGTGTTCATAGTTTTATTCATTGTCATGCTGCCCCGCATTTAATGCGGGGTATTTCAGCACCCGGTAGTTCATTCTTTGGCTGTCTTACCAGATCCTGAAATAAATTCAGGATGACATTGGTGAAAAATTATTTATTCTTCAATGAAGCCATTTTTTCTTTGTCTTTTGCTTTCTGCTTCTTGCGTTTTTCGTCACGCATTAAAGTTACATCAGTCTTGGTGCGCAAAACTTTGCGGCCTTTGTAGTCTCCACAAGCAGCGCAGGCAGTATGAGGTTTTACAGGGGCTCCACATTTAGCACAAACATTAGGTTTGACAACCTTAAGTGCCATGTGTGAGCGGCGTCGACGGACATGTGATTTGTTCCGTCTAAATGATGGTAGTGGCATAGTGTTTATTATGCTGCTAAACGAAAAAACCTCGTTTAGCACGATTTATAATTATTAATTGATTAACAACCAAAATAGTAGCTTATTTTAGAAAAAAGTTCAAGCCCCATATTTATTTTTAGAATAGATTAATTTGGGCTTAAAAGAGATGTTTTTACACCGGCGCGAAGTTATGTGTCGATGATTGAATATTTTTAAATAACCACGAGTAAGCGGCAATGTCAACTTTTTGAAAAAACGGTTTGTTACGATATAATAAATGTATTAAACAAAATATTAAATTATGTCCAAACCATTAAAAATTTTAATCGTTTTTTTAGTGTTATTAGCTGGAGGTTTTTTAGCATTGGTGGCAGTCAATCACTTTAGCGCCTCCGTGGAGATTGATGGTATTAAGATAAAAGAAAAAACATTAATCCGGGCTGGGACGTCAGATTCTTTAAATAAAGGTAATTTAAACATTTTGGCTAATTTGTCTGCTGCTGGTGCCATATACACTGTTTATGATAAAGATAAAAAAACATATACTTGCGTGAACAGCAAAACTGAGGCTCTGGATTTAGTCTATCGAGACGAAAAAGATTTAAACATTGCTCAAGAAGAAAAAAATGAGATAAAAAACTATAATGTGGCTAGTATCAACGAAGGAAAGCAGTACTTTGAGCTAAAAGTGAAGCAATTGTATGGTACAGAGGTGGAGAAAAAACAGGGGAAAATTTTACGGGTGCATAAATGTTCGTACTTAGAATTAGTAAAAGAATCACCTTCATCGTTTTCTTATATCTATAAAGAACGCCCAATAACAAAAGATGGTGTTGAAAAACTCGCCTATTATCTATGGGCATTGCATCATTTTGGTTTCCCTCATTTTGTTAAGGAAAGTGCTAGCGATGATGCAAACAATTTTTATCATACTATTTATTTCGCTGAGCCACACTTAGGGCCAAATGAAGTTAGTGCAAGTTGTGATTACGTTGAAGTGGCGAAGCAAGTATTAACAGTTAACAAACAAACTGGGTCAGTAAAAGTGGAAACAAAATTCCCTGGCGTTAAGGTTAAAACTGGAAAGTGCTACCCAGCATCTGGTTTTTCAAACTCTGATCTATAATGCAATAAAAATAAAAGATCGATTTTAAGGTCGATCTTTTTATAACCCAAAAATCATTTTGACTTTTTTCGACGCCAACTTAATAAATAAAAAACTCCAGTTAAAATTGCTGGCCCAGCAATAGTTGTAGACCAAGAAAGAGCCAGATACCAAGGCAAGCCCTTGCTCGTCAAGGTTAAGATTATATAAGCAAGTCCAGCTAAGATAAACGCGACTCCACCGATTTGTGGGCGTTTCCAAGACAGATAAACAATAACAGCTAAAATAATCGAAGGGATACTGTGTATCAAAAAAGCGCCAATGGTTTGCCACCAGTTTAAACCTGTCCCAAAAACATCAAGGGAGAATAGAGTTAGGAAACAAACGAAAACGATCGAGAGAATGCGAGGTAACCACAAAATAATTTTGTTTTTCATAACCATTTTTTTAATTCTTCAAAAATATTATCTAAAAAATTTTCTGGTTTATAGTTTAAAATCGCTTCAGCGTTGCGTTTACAATATTCAAGTTGTTCTTTGTTTTCAGCCGCGGTGTAGTATTTGTAACTATCAATAATATCCGCTGTTTTGACGATGAGCGCTGGTTCGCCGCACTCGACGCAGCGGCTAATCAGGTCATTCGTTTTCTCTTGTTTGTCTTCAATCGAATCATCCTTGGTGCAAGCATAGACAAGATTTAAAACTTCATCACCAAATTCTTCTCTGATAAATTCTTCACCGGCATCGGAAAATTCGAGGATATCATGTAATAACCCAGCTAGAATGATCTCACGAGAATAATTATTTTCATATAAATACGTTCCGACTCGAATGTCATGAGCCAAAATAGGCTTGCGGGAGCTCTCGTCCGATATGGGGAAAAATTCTACTAGCAATCTGATTGCTTTTTCAAATTCGATATTCAAACTTTGAATCATAGGGATGTTTTTTCTTGTTTTAATTTTTGAATTTTCAGTTGGTCGTAAAAGATTTATTCTTGTTTATCATAAGGCAAAAGGTCACCTCTATATTCATCTTGATTGGCCGGCTGGCAACGATATCTTTTTACATCAATAATTTTTGCGGCACCGCTATAGGGTTTTTGTGCAACTAATATGGAATCCTCTTTCCTGTCTAAGTGCCAATCTGGTGTTGCTTCTTTGGGTGCGCAATCAGTGTGAGCATGCAAGATGTTTAAATTAACATAACGTGCTAAGGCAATCATACCATCAGTAAAAAAGCGATAACAGTCAACTGGGTAGCGATGCTCCTTAAAACCTTTTGGTGCAATGATACACAAGAGCCCGTCTTTTTTAAGCACGCGCGTCATCTCGGTCAGTGTGATCCAAAAGAATTCAGTATGTTCAAATGTTTGGCCGGAGATTACAACATCAAAACTGTCCGATTCGATTGTGTCCCAGTTGTACGGATTTTCTATAACAAGATTAACGTTGGGGCCAGGCTCCATGTCCAAACCAACATAATCATATTTTTCAGCTGGGAAAAATTTTTTATATGTTCCATTAACATCAAAACTGCCAACATCTAATATCTTAAGTCTATTGGTAGTCGGCCTATTGAGAAAGTTTTCTACAAACCATTGCATGCGTAGGAGTGAACTTGGGTGCATATGATTTAGATAATTGAGTTGAGTTTATTGTGAAATTCTCGCGTTCGATAATTAGTCAGTCCGCGTACAGATGCTTTGGTGGCAAGTTGATAATAATTCATCAGGTCTTTATTTCTAATTGTTGTCACTTGTCGGTCAAAGTCTAAGGCGGTTAGTTTTGAATTGTCGATTATTATATTGGGCTGCCCTATTTTTTTAACATCCGCTACCGCGCGCACAGCGTTGGACCATTTACGACCATCACGAAAAAGTAAATTGAAAAGATTTCCAGAAAAAGAACCTCGCAAATAAGCTGTGGCTAGTTTGATAAGGAAGTTCGTGGGGTCACGTCTGTCCGAAAGTTTAAAATTACAGATGCCAATTTTCGTATAAAGTTTTATTCCTTCTGGCCTAATAAAAGGTGAGCGCAGTAGATTTATTGGGTTTTTCAGATAAATGTTCTCGCAATGTAGAATGAAGCGATCAATTTTTTGCTGCGATTTATTGCTTAGTGTCGACTGCTGATTGAGCCATTGATAATGTTTCTGGCGTAAAGGACAATCGGCTAAGCAGGAAATATTGGCATAGAGCTGAATTTTACACTTTACTGCTTGTCTGATTCTTTTAATTAGTGCGAGGTCGCGGTTAAGGCTGTGTTGATTAAGTGTAATCTGTGCAACGCCTATTTTGTCCCAATTTTTCGCTTCTTTTACAGACTCAACCCCAGCTATTAATGAAACATGAAGCTTTAGATTTGGAAATTGTTGGCGGAGATATTTAGCTAGATCTTTGTTTGCGACAGTAACGGAGTCAACTCCAGCTTTGATTAGTTGCAAGACAAAGCGGTCCAGTTTTTTTAGCCAAACTTTATTTTTCATTTTTGGCAAGAAGATAGAGTTCATCAGATAGTTGAATTTGATGTGATGTTTGTGCGCCAGTTGGATATGCTTTTGCAAATCAACGAGCGAAATATTTGTTAACCCAACAGAACTCCTTCCACTTCCGGTCAGACTTTGCGATAAACAGCCAAAAATCTCAGCCACCCGTCCGTTTTTGAATTGGCTGTTTAATTTAACCATTCCCTGGATTAATTTGTCATCGAAGTTGGTGGCGATTGAATAATTGATCATAATATGGTTCACCTTTTCATTTTATCGAAATGTCTACAAAGAGTAAACAAAAAAAGCCCAAAGGCTTTCTTGGTGGAATCAAACTATAAAGTGAAAGGCGTTTGTTGCGATTGACTTATGGCATGTTTAACAGCTTCTTTTGCCAAGGTGGTAGCATCATATTGGCCAGAGTTTTCTTCTAACCAGGTGGCGATGTTTTCAGCCACAGCATCAGTAAAACTGCTTCCTTTGGGATCAGCAGCTAGTTTAGTCCGTCCCATTTCCCTTGGTTCTTCGTGGATGTCGTGCGTGGACATCCAAGTAGTTAGAATTTCTTGGACTCTGGTGGCATTCTCCTTCTTTTAAAAATGTATCACTACGGAGTCATTGCTTGCTAAAAAACCAGTCAAACTTCCCGGAATCTTAACTTGGATGATGTCGTCTGTTGCAATTGAGAGTTGACGTAATTCTTTCATTAATGCAGGGAGATTTTGTAAAAAAGCATATTCAGTTGTTGGAATTGTTGCGTAAACTTTTATATCAACTTCGCCGCCCTTGGTTTTTTCGGGATGTGTATTTACCCCAAACCAGGCAGGATTGCTTTCCCATTTATAGTCTGCGGCTGCGTCAACCATTTTTTCTATTTGAACCCGTGTTTCTTGATACCATTTCTTCTGTAATTCATATGGTCTCATGTAGGTGGCTGTATCTATTCCTGCGCCTTGAGTGCGCTGGACAAATTCACTCCTTCGAGTGAGCATGTCATATAGTAGTTGTTTGGCACTCATGACAAAAGAGTCTCTGTCCGGGTGTCTCTGTAGAAGGGCAGTCAACTTTTCGATACAAGGCGTGACATTTGGCAAACTTAAACAGCTTTCCGGTGTTGGTATCGTATCATGTTGGGTACCCTCTGTCGCTGCTGGTCTTTTAGCGTCTTCTTTTTTCATGATTTGATTATATCCGATTTTATCTATCTAAGGAAGGTTGACAGCTTGAACTACATTTGTTATAATTTCAGCGTTCTATTATTTAAATTTATTGTCATTAGTAGACTCGTTTCCTTCTGGGCTTGCCCAGTGGTGAAACGGAGTTTCTGCTACTGGGCCGCCATCGTCTAGTGGTTAGGACACCAGGTTTTCATCCTGGTAACCGGAGTTCGATTCTCCGTGGCGGTACCACCCTACACGCTTGCCGACGCGTAGCCGCTATGGCGAAGCACGGCAGTGAGGATGGACTTCGAAGCTAATGCGCTCGCCGTTGCGTAGCCGCTATGGCGAAGCACGGAAGAAGTCCTGCGTTTCGGATGGCAAGCCAGTAAATACTCCAAAGACGTGAGTATTTTTTGTTTTATATATTATAGACAAAACAGCAATCTCTTTGTACAATGAATTAACTAATTATCACAAGAATGAAAAAAGAAAAGCTAATCTTAGCCATTGAAAGTTCCTGCGACGAAACCGCTGCCGCCATTCTTTTGGCGACTGACAAAGAATTTAAAGTGTTAAGTAGTTTTGTCTCTTCTCAAGTTCAGGTTCATGCGAAATATGGTGGGGTTGTGCCAGAGGTGGCCGCACGTCTGCACATCGAGAAAATTTTGCCGATGATTAGTTTATCTTTGAAGCAGGCTAAAAAGAAATTGTCAGATATTGATTGCTTGGCAGTGTGCGCTGGGCCAGGGCTTATAAGTTCCTTGATGATCGGGACTGAAACAGCTAAAGCTTTGTCATTAGCGTTAAATAAACCATTAATCAGAGTTAATCATATTGAAGGTCATCTTTTATCAATTACCGAAAGATTGAAATTTCCGGCTGTTGGGTTGGTTGTTTCTGGCGGACATACGCAAATCATATTAGTTAAGGATTATTTAAAGTATAAATTGATTGGTCAAACCCGTGACGATGCGGCCGGCGAAGCTTTTGATAAAGTAGCTAAGATATTAGAACTTGGTTATCCGGGTGGGCCAGCTATTGGTAAAGCTGCTGACGAAGCTGTTGCTGATTCTCGTTTCAATATTAATTTACCACGTCCGATGTTAGATAAAGCAGGTTATGAAATGAGTTTTTCTGGTTTAAAAACTTCCGTCTTATATAAATGGAACGAGATGAAGAAGAGTTTATCACAAAACGATCTTGAAAAAGCGCGTAAGTTGATGGCGCAAGAATTCCAAAAAGCCGTTGTTGAAGTTTTAGTTGGGAAAACCATCAAAGCTGCGGCTGAATTTAAAGCCAAAACTATTATTTTGGGTGGAGGTGTTAGTGCCAATAAACTTTTGCGTTCTGAAATGCTAGAGACAGCCAACGAGAGATTGAAAGATGTCACAGTATTAATGCCGGAAATAAAAATGTCCGGCGATAATGCAGCTATGATTGCTCAGGCAGCCTATTTCCACTTACTTAAAAAAGATTTTACTGAACCAACAAAATTAAAACCTGATCCGGGTTGGGAATTAGTTTCATAGTATGATAACAAAGAGCGAGCAAAAAACAATTGAGTTTGGTAAAAAGTTTTCGCAGACATTAAGTGGTGGGGAAGTGATTTTGCTTATTGGTGATTTGGGCGCAGGGAAAACAACTTTTGTTAAAGGGGTGGCACAAGGTTTAGGCATTAAAAAAGTAGTTAATAGCCCTACCTTTGTGTTGATGAAGATATATGATGTCGCAGGGAAAAAGATAAAAAAGTTAATTCACATCGATACTTACCGCGGACTTGATTTGAATGATTTAGAAAATATTGGTGCGGTTGAATATTTTAAACGTCCAGATTGTGTCAGCTTTGTGGAGTGGGGTGAGAGTTTGGAAGAATATCTTAAAAAAGAGCAGATAAATTTTCAAAAAATCGTTATCAGAAATATAGACGAAAACACTAGAGATATCAGTTTATAAGGTAAAACAAAGGAGACGCGTAGAAGCGTCTCTTTTGATATTGACAAAATTTGCTTTTATTGTTACTATATAGGGTCTTTTTCAGGAGGAGCCCATGGAGAAGAAGCCGCCGAAGAAGCGTTCCCCGCGCCGGATCATCATCCGTATCATCAAGGACGCTGGCCTCGAGGTCGCGCCCGAGGAGACGGAGATCGGCGCCACCACCCTGACCGTGACCGAGGGGCCGATCCACATCGTGCCCCGCCCGGGAAACCCGTGAAACCCTCTGTGCGCAGCGACTGTGTGCAGAGGTGTTTTTTTAACCGGTAGCGGCAAAAAAATTGTCCGGGCGGTATTGTTTAACTATAGCCACCAATTCGTCCGAAGGGTTCATAAGCATCTCCTTGGTAATAGCAATTGCCCCATCTTCTAAAGCAGCAACCAACATGTCGGTTAACTCTCTTTTTCCAGCGCTGATACCAGTCGGGCTTGCCTCTACGTCTAAACCAAATTTTCTAAGTACTGGTAAACTAGCATAGCGGACTACATCTGCTTCGACCGTGCGTCTATTAACACGTTTTTTCTCACGCGCTTTTACCTCTTCCCTTGGAACTAAGTATAAAGGACTAAAGTAGCCACCTGACTCTTCAATGCCTTGCGCTAATTCTTGAACTACATGTTTAGTATTTACTCGTCCTGGTTCAGCATAAGCGTCACGAATTGATGCGGCTGTAATTTTAACTACAAAAGTATTTTTACCAACGTGTTGTCGTGCGCGTTCCATAATGCGCTCGCTGTGTTCGCGGACATATTCATTGCCAGTTAACGCTTTTAATTGAATCAAATAAGAATATACACCTGTGTACATTTTAACATCTGACTTGGGATCTCTAAGATCCTCGCGCGGCGTGCTGTGTTCAACTAAGAAGGGTTTATCCGGAGAATATTTTCGGTGTGCATCGCGTAAAACACAAATAAATTTGAGTTCATCTCGCTGTCCGCCTTCGACAAATTGACTTTCTATTATGGAGCGATAGATGTCATCGGCTTCTTTGATATCAGCTTCACGTTTATCTTTATCCTCTGTTTCTGCCGCTCGACGATAGAGTAAGTCTGCTAGCATTGTTTGGGCAGTGTACTGATCAACCTTTGTGTGTTCGCTTGGCCTCATGTCCCAAGCTTTTTCGGCTGCAGTCCGATAAGTCATGATAGCGAATTCCAAGCGCTGAATTAATTCTTGTTTCCGTGGATATTTGGCAGTAAGAACTTCCAGCTCCGCATCAGTTAATGTTTCGAGTGATTTGCCTGGTGGAAGATTATTAACAGCATGCATCCCTTGCTCTGTTTTCATTAATAAATAAAGTTCTTGGGAAAAAAGTCCAGATGAAAAAGCAATGGTAGGGTTATCTTCATTGCCGGGTTTTTGGCTTTCTGCAATTAAGTCTGCTTCTAATTTTTGTATTGTTGCTGCTAGTTCTTCTGGGGTCGAATCAAGATATGGTCTCAGAAAACGCTCGTTTAGTTCATCTTCAGGTGTGGGCATGTTGCTAACCGCTTTCTGAACTGAAACATCTTGTCCCGGCCGACTAGGCGGGAAGTTGGGATTATATATCATAAGAATATTATTCACTAACTCTAAAGACTTCTTCCAAAGTGGTGATACCTTTTAAGACTTTAACTAAACCATCTTGAGCCATGGTCAACATGCCGTTTTTAACGCCACTGTCTTGCATATCGTATTCAGAAACTTTTCCACCCAAAATCATTTTTTCGATTTCCGGAGTCATGACCATAATTTCATAAATACCGATACGCCCCTTGTAACCAATTTTGTGGCAGATGTCGCATCCCTTGCCGTGATAAAATTTTAAATTGTTGACGTCTGGTTTGTCTGGGTGGCCGTCGGGGATGGCGTTCAAAAGTTGTTTGGCGTGCTCGATTTTATCTGGCTCTGGAGTATATTCTTCTTTACAGTTAGAACAAATTCGGCGGACCAGACGTTGACCGATAATAGCGTTTAAAGCTGGGGCGAGTAAGAATGGTTTGACGTTCATGGCCAGGAAGCGGGGAACGGCTCCGGCGGCGCTATTAGTATGGATGGTTGAAATAACCAAGTGACCAGTAAGGGCAGCATTGATGGCCACATCAGCAGTTTCTAAGTCGCGCATTTCACCGACCATGACGATATCAGGATCTTGACGTAAGATGGAACGCAAACCGTCTGCGAAAGAGTACCCCTTGCTATGATCAATTTGACTTTGATTAATACCTTTTAGTTTATATTCAACCGGATCTTCCAAAGTAATAATTTTGGTGCCTTCTTTATTAAGTTTATTTAAAATGGCGTATAAAGTAGTTGTTTTACCAGAGCCAGTAGGACCGGTGGTAATAATCATTCCATTAGGACGTTCGACTTCCTTTTTTAAATTTGCGTATGAACTTCCGATAAGACCTAAATCTTCAAAATCCAAACTCGCCGTTGATGATTTGAGCAAACGCATAACCACACTTTCCCCCCAGGTCGTCGGTAGGGTAGAGACACGGACATCAACTCGTTCTTTGCTCATGTTAATACTGATACGACCATCTTGTGGTTTATCAGTAATGTTTAGTTTCACACCTGAGAGTAGTTTTATTCTCGAAATAACTTTGGGCCAGCTGGATTTATCGATGGAGGCTGCGTCGTGTAATACGCCATCAACACGGAAGCGGACTTTAATGTCAGTTTCCTCAGCTTCAATGTGGATGTCGGATGCGCCTGATTGCAATGAAGCCGCAATAATCATCGTCACCATGTCGGTGATGTTAACCTTTTTAATTTCTTCATTTAAAGCCATGAAATCTTTAGCGATTTCCGCAAAACGATTCAATTCTTCTTCTGAAACAGAAACACCGGTAACAGGCTTCGCATATTTAGGCACTTTGGCGTATTGAGCTAGTCGCTTTTGGAGATTTTTTTCCGAAATAACATAAAGTTTTGTTTTGGCATGGTGTTGTTCTTCTAGCTGATGACGAACTTCTTCACATTTAGGATTGTTAGGGTTGGTAGTGGCCAAGCGAATTTCTTCTCCAGTATTTACGAAACAAATAATGCTGTTGGTAATACAAAATTGTTCTGGTATGGTTTGAAGCGACTCATTACTCACTGGGAATTCTGTTAAATCAATATAGGGGAATCCGAGTTCAGCTGCTTTTTGCTGAGTTTTGACTTCCTCATTTACATCGGTAATTACCTGTAATTTGTCTGTCAGTTTTTCCTGGGTGTTTTTCTCTTTAACTTTAGGCAGTTTTTTTTGATCATCAATTTGCGGCTTGGCTGCCACAGGCGTTTTACCGGTAAGTTTTTGTTTTCCGGAAGAACTTAGCAAATCCTCAATCGAGCTAGTTGTATTTGTCATAAAATAGGGTGTTATTCACTCCTAATTTTACACTTTTTTACTCTTTAAGTAAAATTTTGGCCATTTAGTCAAGATGTGAATATATAGCTTTGATAAATGGGCTTAACGTGTTAAAATGACCATGACAAAAATAACTAATAAGGAGGTTATTCGTATGGTAGACGATAACATTATCGAAGAATTAGAAAAAGGAGGGGAAAAAAAGGAGAAAAAGACTCCAGTACGAGCCAAAAAAGCCGTACCTAAAGCTGAGGTTGAGGAAAGAACCTCTGGTGGTAAAGAAGCAGGCTACTTATTCCCGCTTGTCGTAGTCGCCGTGGTAATTTTAGCTATTATCGGAGTGGTCTTTGGATACACTAAGGACAAATTAACTGAGATTCGCAAAGGTGGAACAGACGTTACTAAGGATTTGGAGGATCAAGTTAATGCACTCAAGCAAAAATACGATGAGATGCAAAAGAAAGCTGAAAATTTGGAGAAGGTTAACGAGGCGAATAAGGAAGTGGTCATCGATTTATTTGATAAGAGTCGCGTTATTCCATTGAAAGTTAATGCTGCAGATTGGAATGTGCTTGATAATAAGGATTTATCTTTCATGGTTAGCTACCCCAAAAATTGGGAAGTTGTTAATCCGATCATTGAGATGAAGGATAAGACACAGCCAAAGGTAGAAACAGTTTCAATCCAACCTATTGGCAAGGGCGACTTTGTAAATGCTATTACCATTAAGAGTGATTATCTTGATTTCGCGAAGTTAAAACTTTCGGAAAAAGAAGACATTTTCAAAGAATTAGAAATAATTGATAAAGCTGATTTCCCCTTTGGTAAAATGATTTACTTTATCAATTTTGATAAGGAAAACAATGAGGTCCCAACAATCTTGATTCTGACCAGCGATAATATTTATCGAGCAACCTTTAATGTCTCTGACAAAAATGCTGATAATTATTTTGAATATCGCAAGACCTTTGAAGATATAGTTGCTACTTTCGGTTTAAGACCAGCAACTACAGAAAAAGTCACAACAGACACCAAGACACCAACAACAGAAGAAAAAGCCCCTACTGTTACCCCAAAGAAGAAGTAAGATATTCCCATGCTCAATGGTCCGTCGCGTAAGGCTGCGGGCCGTTGTTTTTTTCTCTAAATTAGGATATCATGGCTGTGAATTGTTCATGGATCATTAGTCATTGTTCATAGATCAGGGATCATTAATTATGGATCATGAAGCATTGATCATTGTTCATAGAGCATAGAACATTGCTCATAGAGCATAGAAAATTGTTCATTATTCGTTATTCATTATTCTTAATCAAATATGTCATTTTCTATTGGTATAGTCGGGCTGCCAAATGTTGGTAAATCTACCTTATTTAAAGCCCTGACTAAAAAACAAATTGATATTGCTAACTACCCTTTTTGCACCATTGAACCAAACAAGGGTATTGTTGCTGTACCTGACGAACGATTAGATAAATTGGCCGTGATGTCGAAGTCAGAGAAAATCATTTATACTACCATTGAATTTGTTGATATTGCCGGATTAGTTAAAGGGGCGCATAAGGGCGAGGGTTTGGGTAATAAATTTTTGCATAATATACGCGAAGTTGATGCGATTTGCCATGTGTTGCGCGATTTCCGATCGGGCGATATTATCCATGTTAATAATAAGGTTGATCCAGAGGGCGATGCGGAAACAATTGACATCGAATTGGCTTTTGCTGATTTAGAAATTGTAAAACCGCACTTAGATAAATTAAAAGGCAAGGTGAAATCAGCTGGAGCCAAGGATGAAAAGGAAACCAGAAAACTGATTGAGTTATTGGAAACAAAGATAGTCCCGACTTTGGAAAACGGTCAAGCAATCAGAAAATCAAATTTAGCAGACGAAGAATTGGGCGCAATTGGATATTTAAATTTATTAACATTGAAACCAACTATTTATTTATTGAATGTTGACGAGAATCGTGTTAATGAAAATCCGACTTTTGAAAAATTAAAAGGCGAGGTGATAATTCCAGTTTGCGCGAAAGTCGAGGCTGACTTGGCGGATTTATCAAAAGAAGAGGCACAAGAATATATGGAGGCCATGGGGTTAAAGATGTCTGGCTTGGATCGCATTATTGTGAAAGCATATGAAACACTAAATCTCATCAGCTATTTAACTACTGGCCCTAAAGAAACACGGGCGTGGACTATAACTAGGGGAACAAAAGCGCCACAAGCCGCTGGAAAAATTCATGGTGACTTTGAACGAGGTTTTATTTCGGTTGAAGTTATTAATTGGCAGGATTTGTTAAATGTTGGAGGTGATGTTGCGGCCAAGGAAAAAGGTTTAATTCGATTGGAAGGGAAAAATTATACCATGCAAGATGGTGATGTGGTTGAGTTTAGGTTTAATGTGTAAATACTTTGGAAACTCCGCCCCGCATTGTCACCCCGGCCCCGTATTTAATACGGGGGATCCGGGGTCCGGAAATAACGGGGCGCGGATAACTAAAATAAGAAACACCAATTGGTGTTTTTTTGTATAAAAAACTCCGCACCTCAGATGACTGGGTGCGGGGTCTGCCGCCCGTCCTCAGGTGTGAGGCGGGCGGTGTCGTTCAGCGTACGTGCAGCGGCAAGGCTTCGAGCTGCGCGAGCAGCCGGGTGTAGATCGCGTGGAAGGGATTGTTGCGATCGGTCGCGACTTTGACGTTGAACGAGAGCCGGCTCTTCCGGAACCAGTTCAGTTCGAGTCTCACGTCATTCGGCATGAGCGCGAAGTCGTTGGCAGTGACCCTCTCTGCAAGTAAGATGCCAATGCGGATTTCGACGGTCATGGGGTCGTCGAACTTGTCCAGGTGCTTCTGGCTGTGGAAGTAGTGACTGGTCAGGATGACGAGGAAGTAGCGTTTCCCCTTGCGTACGAGGGGAATGCGGACTTCCTCTTCTTTCTTGAACTGCTCGGTACCGATGGAGTTCTCGTCGTAGAGGGTGGTGACCCCGCGGCGGGAAATAAGGTGCAGTACTAGAGTCTTCCCGCCTGCTTCCCACAGGCAAGCTCTGTACCCGTAGATGACGTGGGGCAGCCCGGGTAGGTACCTGAGTACGCGCTTCAGTGCCGCGACCTCAGGTTTGTCTGGTCGCTTCTTCAACTCTTGTCTCGAAGTGATTGATCAAACCGCGCACTGCGAACAAAAAATCTTAGCTTTTTGGGCTAAGATTGTCAACTGTTTGTAGGTGCAACTCAAATCGTCCTTGTACGTGCAGGTTGTCCACCTTCCGAAGTCTCGTACGGAGGACAGGCGACCTGCACGTACGTAGCTATATAAACGGATTCTCTTTATTAAAATCCGGTACAAAGCAATCTGTGGCATCAAGCTCTTGAGTCCAACCGTTAAGCATGTCCTTTTCAGTCAAGTAATCAAAAATTTTTTGTACCTGTTCTTCGTTATTCTTCATTCGTAATTCGGGATATTCTTCACTCTTATAAATCGGCGCATATTGCGCCATTAGACTAACATAAATATTTTTGTTGATGGAATATAAAACGTCGATTACTTTAAGGCTGTTTTCAGTTTGTCCAGGTAAGATTAAATGACGAACAATCAATCCAGATTGGGCAATTCCATTTTTATCGAGAATTAAATCAGGTCTAATTTCATTTAAGTATTTTATAGCTTCAGTCGCAACATCCGTGTAGTTAGGGATACCAGAATATTTGTGCCCCAGTTCATTAAAAGCATATTTTAAATCTGGTAAAAAGATGTCGACAACTTCAGCTACACGTTTTAGAACCTCCACATGTTCATAGCCATTGGAATTCCAAACGATTGGAATCGATAAACCTTTAGCTTTAGCAGTTTTAATTGCTGGTACTATCGTCTGCCACCACATCGTTGGCGTTACTAAGTTGATATTAATTGCACCTTGTTTCTGTAGACCGAGCATGATATCAACGAGTTCTGATTCTGAATAATCACGCCCCAAATTTTCTTGTGATATTTGATAATTCTGACAAAAAACGCAATGGAGATTGCAATTGCTAAAAAAAATCGTACCCGAACCTTGTTGTTCATTGCCGACGAGTGGTGGTTCTTCGCCAAAATGTTTTCCGTACCAGGCAATTTTGACCGACATATTAAATCACGCGGACAAAAATGGCTTTGAGGTAAGCACCTTCAGTAAAGCTGGGGAGTTCCAAGTGATCCGGACTGAAGGTTAATATTTCTAAGAATTGAATTTGTCGTTTAGCGTTGATACTGGCGTTGATAATGGTGTTTTTAAATTCTTCCATATCAAGATGGGCCGAGCAAGAGCAAGTTAGTAGAATCGAATTTGCGGGCATGATCTTCATGGTGTTCTCGTTGAGACTTTTATAACCAACAACGCCTTCTTTTTTCTTGTCACGTTCCTTAATGAAGGCTGGTGGATCGAGAATAATGACATCAAAGGTGCCTGGTTCGATTTGGCGCAAATATTTTTTTACATCTTCACAGACTAGAGTGTATGAACTTTTAGGCAAGTTGTTGAGCTCGAAGTTTTTTTCCGCTAGTTCAATGGCTTTGGGCGAAACATCAACGCTGGTAACATGCTTAGCGCCACCAGCTGCTGCGTAAACCGAGAAGCCACCAGTATATGAAAAACAATTCAAAACATTTTTATCTTTAACATATTTCATGAGTGCATGTCGCTTGTCACGTTGATCAATAAAGAAACCGGTTTTTTGGCCCTCAACCACATCAACATTAAAGTATAAACCATTTTCTTTAATCTTTATCGTTTCTGGCACTTTGCCAAAAAGAAGACGTGAGCGTGTAGCTGCTTCTTCCTCGGTTAGCGATCGTTTATATGTTTTATCGTAAATGCCTTTGGGTTTTACGACATCGATTAGAGCGTTCACAATATTTTCTTGCCAAGCTTCGATGCCACGATTATGGAATTGGACCACCAAATAATCAGCGTATTTGTCGACAATTAGACCAGGAAGAAAATCATTTTCACTGTTAACGATACGGAAGCAGTCAGTTTGCTTTTGATCAATTGTTTGTAAACGAATTGAGAGCGCTTGTTCAATGCGTTCGGCGAAAAAAGCATCATTTACTTCTTCATTTTCATCATAACCCCAAACGCGGATGGCTAATTGGGAGTAAGAATTAAAAAATCCTTGAGCTAAAAATTCATTGGCTGGGGAATAGAGTTTAATTGGTTCGCCATATTTTAAACCTTCTGGGATATTTATAAGAGCTCCGGAAAAAACCCAAGGATGGCCGCGTAAGATTGGCCCAATTTTTTTAGTGTGTACTATTAATTTAGTCATAAAAAATATTTTCGCAGCTATCGTCTCATTTCAGTCTTCTTTTGTCAATGAAAACGCCCCCGTACATCTCGGATGTTGGGGGCGCACTCTAGGCGATCTTGGCCAGAGCCGGATCCTTGGCTGGCGGCTGGGTGTTGGGCAAGTGGTGGTACTGGAGGCCACACCCTTGGCAGTAGAGGACGGAGGGGCCGTGCTCCATTTGGCGTTGACCGCCGTAGATGGGGGGCCCTGCAGGGCGGAGCGTCGCCTCCCTGACGATGGAGTCGGAACAGACGACGCACTTGGCGCCGGTATCCATGGCGGGCATAAGCGAAGTTCCTCAAGTGGTTGAACTGATTTCAGGTTAGCATTTGGGAACTTATTGTCAATTCCTCTCCATGGATTTGCGAGTTTGGCCAAGCTCGATTTGCGAGTAGGTGTTTAGTGATTCCACGAAGCAAACTTCTATTATTCCCTCGGAGTTTGCTTCGTACCACTTTTGTGCGGAGTCGCTGATGGTGGTACTCGCAAATCGCTTTAAACAAAAACGACCAGACATAGGTCTGGTCGTCTTAAATATTTATTACATCATTCCACCCATACCGCCCATGCCACTCATACCACCATGTCCATGATCATGTTTAGGTTCGTCTGTTGGGTCGTCCGTTACCACACATTCGGTGGTTAATAGCATAGCAGAAATTGAAGCTGCATTTTGCAAAGCTGAACGCGTAACTTTTGTTGGGTCGATAATACCAGCCTCCATCAAGTCCTCAAATTTATCATTGGCCGCGTTATAGCCTACGTTGCCGCTATTGCGACGAACTTCTTCAGCAATAACTGCGCCATCCTTACCAGCATTAATAGCAATTTGGCGAATAGGCTCTTCTAATGCGCGGCGTAATATGTCGATACCGATTTTTTGTTCACCATCCAAATCAACTTGGTCCAGAATTTTTTTAGCGCGGAACAGTGCAACTCCACCGCCAGGGACGATACCTTCTTCGACAGCTGCTTTAGTAGCATTGATGGCATCTTCGATGCGGAGTTTCATTTCTTTGATTTCAGTTTCAGTAGCAGCACCAACTTTGATGACAGCCACGCCACCAGAAAGTTTAGCCAAACGTTCTTTTAATTTTTCTTTATCAAATTCAGAAGTGCTCTTCTCAATTTCAGCCTTGATGCGAGCGATTCTTTCTTCAAGAACTTTTTTATCGCCACGACCTTCAACTATAGTAGTATTTTCTTTTGTCGAAATTACTTTATGGGCTTGCCCCAGCATGTTAAGATCAACTTTTTCTAAAGTTAAACCGATTTCTTCGGTGATCACTTGTCCGCCGGTCAAAGTGGCAATATCTTGTAACATTTCTTTACGTCGATCACCAAAGGCCGGAGCCTTGATCGCTAAAGTGTTAAAGATACCGCGGAGTTTATTAACGATAAGAGTTGCGAGTGCTTCGCCATCAACATCTTCAGCAATAATAACTAAATCTTTTTTACCAATTTGGCTTAATTTTTCCAAAGTTGGAACGATGTCATTAATGGCTGAGATTTTTTTATCAGTAATTAAAATATAAGCGTCTTGATATTCGGCTTCCATGCGTTCTGGATTGGTAACCAAGTATGGAGAAAGATAACCCTTATCAAATTGCATGCCTTTAACAACTTCTTTTTCAATGTCAAAGCTCTGTGATTCTTCAACTGTTATAACACCGTCTTTACCGACTTCGCGCATAGCCTCAGCAATAATTTTCCCGATCTTTGAGTCATTAGCAGAGATAGAGGCGACTTGTGTAATTTCTTCGTCGTTTGATATTGGTTTTGATATTTTGGTGCGTAATTCATCAACAACAGCATTAACACCTTTTTCAATACCTTTTTTTATTTCCATTGGATTAGCACCGGCCGCTACATTTTTGAAGCCTTCAGTGATAATGGCTTGGGCTAAAACAGTGGCCGTAGTGGTTCCATCGCCAGCAACGTCGTTGGTTTTGGTAGCAACCTCTTTAACTAAATCAGCGCCGACATTTTCAATTTTGTCTTTTAATTCAATCTCTTTAGCAATAGTAACACCGTCATTACAAATTTGAGGTGAACCATAACCTTTATCAAGGACAACATTGCGTCCGCGTGGTCCTAAAGTAATTTTTACAGCATCGGCTAATTTATCAACGCCACGTTTAATGGCTTGGCGTGCTTTTTCATCAAAAACGATTTGTTTAGACATATTTTCTTATTGTCATGCTGCCCCGCATTTAATGCGGGGTATTTCAGCATCTCATTGATTATTTGTTAGGGATCCTGAAACAAGTTCAGGATGACAGGGGAGGATCTATTCAATCACCGCCAAAACATCAGATTCACTTAAAACCAAATATTCAACATTATCGATTTTAACTTCGTTTGGAGAATATTTTGTAAAGACAACTTGGTCACCAATTTTCACAGACATGGTGGCGCGAGTGCCGTTTTCTAATAACTTACCTGGTCCAACAGCCACAACTTCACCGCGGTCAGCTTTTTTATCGCCTGTTGTTTCTGGAAGGATAATTCCAGAAGCAGTTTTTTCAGTTTTATTAACTGGTTTGACAATAAGATGATCATTTAACGGTTTTAACATATTTCTTAGTGAGACAAGCGGGAAAGCGAGATAAGCAAGGAAGCGAGATAAGCACTAAGTAAATAGCTAGCTTGTTTACTAACTTGTTTGCTTGTTTGTTTATTTGTTCTTTAGCAGTTGCACTTTATGAGTGCTAATTATATCATCATTTTAATATATAATTTTCTACTGTCAAGTTTTGGGTGGTAGAGGTTATTTTGGCAGATGGCGTTGTTAAAGTCAATGAATTATTGACATAATAAAGCCAAAATGTTATTATCGGGTGTCCTTGGGTGAAGCAACTCTTTGGAGGGGATCATGGCCAACAGAGCATTTCATCAGTACAACAGCGTGGATCACGACGCGGGGAAGGGCTCGGGAACGCACATGACGGCCCAGTTCGGCTGCAACGGCGCCTTCCACGTGATCGCCCTGGCGGAGGTCGACTACGACGACCAGGGCAGGGTCACCGGCGCCCGTAGCTGTGGTCACGAGCAGTTGGGCATGTGCGATGCCACCTGCTCCCGCAGCATCGGCGACCCCAAGAACGCCGGCCAGGGCTTCCTGTACGACTACCAGGGCGACAAGGGCGAGCACGACTAGCTCGCCTCGTCTAGCAGAACAACACCCCCATACCTACCGAGTAGGCGTGGGGGCGTTTTTTATTGCGAGTATTTTTTAACGATTGGACGAAGCAATTCGCTTAACATTTGGTTTTCAAATAATCCTCAATCACTGGTTTAATGTTTGGCGCGCAATCATTTGGTAAATCATTTATATCAAACCAATCAAATTTACGAATATCAGCACCGGGCTTTATTTCACCTAAACGTTTAGCAAGAAAATGAATTAAAATCACTTGAGTATCTTCTTTTGTCGGATGTTTAATCATCATGGGTTTTAAAGCACGAACTATTTCAATATCAATTCCCATTTCTTCTTTAACTTCACGTTTACAAGCGGTTTCTAAAGACATTATTTCATTTTCAAAATCAAAATCTTCAACACGTCCACCAACAAATTTCCAAAAATTATCTTCACCATGCTGATTAAGTATGACTTTATTATTTTCGATGATTACTGGGCCAGAGGCAATAATGAAGTTCATATAATTATTATCATTGACTTAGTATATCTATTATGATACGTTTTTTTGTTCTAGAAAAGGCCATCCCTAGGAGGGGGAGATGACGCGCGCGCAGTTTCTGGAGCTCCTAACCGCCTATTCCTGTCCGCCTAGGCTCAAGGCACTTCTGATCGCCTCGAGCGAAACCCACACGGTGGATGAGTTCACAGTGACTGCACAGGGCCGATTGACGTCCATCGGGGTCGACCCTCGGTTCCAAGGTGGAGTGCTCTACAGCCTTACCTTTCAGCCCAGTGAGGGGCGGCTTCTGATGATCCTGATCTGGTCAGAGAGCTGGGAGTACTCGCGGCAGGGGGACAAGGTCTGCCTCCAGCGTAAGCGTGGAACCTCTCCGCTGCCGCAGGAGCAGGAACCGTTCCCCGGCTTCAACCGGTACGAGATCATCTTCAACCAACCGTCGGACTGACTGACGATCGCCGCACGCTCCGAGAGCGTTGCGGCGGTTTTTTTGACAATTAAGGAGCCAATAGATAGAATACCTTGTCAGTGTGCCAACCTGAACATGAGGAGGACTCATGACATCAGAAGAGAAACTGGCCAAGCTTTCAAGCATGTTCGCTCGCTTGCCGAAGCGCCCTGCGGCTTTCGAACAGATAGTGATCTGTGAGCATCAACGAATGCGGAACGGTCGCTATCGTGTCCTGGACGGAACCTTTGCGCCGGAATCACGCTTCGTCGCCTACGCGACGCCTGTCTTCACGCTCAGCGACTTTGTGGTCGGATTCGAGAGCCGTACGGTCCACTTCAACCTGACGCACTGGTCGCTCGAGTTCCCAACGCCCAACATCGCTGTGCTCGAGAAGAGAGCTGTCTACCGTCGTCCCAAGGTTGGACGCTGTCCGGGCAAGGTGTACCGCTACACCTTCCTCTTTCCTGATCCACCGATCGAGTGAATGTCCGCCGCGCGCTCCGAGAGCGTCGCGGCGGTTTTATGAGGCAAATGTTCAGCGAATTGCGAGTAAGTTTATAAATACCTACGAAGCAATCTTCTAATACCATCTTTTTATAACTCTTAATTTATTTTGAATCTTCTAAGTACTTCCTTACCCCCATCTCCACCCGATGAATTTCTGTTTTAACAATGTTATCTGGTAATTGATTAACATCAAAAAGTTTTCCAGATGTTGGTGGTTCAGAAAGAATAGCGTAATTTATCAAAGATATTTCTCGCCCGCGAATTATTTCTTCAAAAATATGGCCGCAAAAAACTGGTCCAAGTTTTATTTTGGCATCAGGCATTTCTGACTTCAATAATCGTTTATATACGTCATCAAGTGTTTTGTCGTTTGCTAAAATTATTTTACCAGGCAAGGCCATTTGTCCAGGCCAATAGGGATCGTTTTTTTCTCTATCAAACAACAAGACTTTCAATGTTTCTCCGTCTTGGTAAAGTGGGACAACAAGATAGGTCGGAGTCACAGTGATTCTGGCTATGGCTGTAAAAGTTTCGACTGGAACAGGGCCGGGCTCAAACTTGTTAAGCAGGTTAATTAGAGTAAGTTGTTCTTCTGGCGTTAATTTTTCTTGGTTGAGCATATTGAGTTTTCATTGTTTCGCCGGGCTCTGACCCGGCGTCTAGAATAATTAATAGAACGTGGCTGGTTGCCGGATTGAATCCGGCAAAGCAGCCGCAAGTGAATCAAACAATTTCAAATGTAATTTCCACAACTTCATACTGCGAGTTGATTGCCGCCTCGTTATCCCTAGATCGACAACAATCGAACCAATTAGACGTTCAAATAACATTAAAGAAAATAATTTATCAAAGTCATTTTGTTTTTTAACCCAAGGAATTGTTTTATAGGCATCTTCCCAGTCATTGATAAGTCGAAGAGCTTTTTTAAAGGGGGTGTTTGGTGGAAGTTTTAAAAGACAAGCCCAAATATTAAACGCCAAATCATAGTATTTGGGTCGCCAGCTCCAAAACAAGTTGGATAAAAGCATGAATTGATTGTTTTGTTGATAAATATCATTAGCCGTTAGGTGCCCGTGTGAAAAAACAAAGGGAATCGGTTTTGTTGCTGAGATTAATTTTTTAAATTGTTCAACGCGTGATGCCATTTCTTTCGTATCCCAAAGTTTTTTGTGTTGGCAAATTTTAATCCAATTATTTAATCTCGACGTAAAGAATTTTTGCGGTTCAATCTTTGTCTTCCAGAAGGGCCGTACCACTGTTTTTGTTCTATACTCGTTATAAAATGAGGCAAATGAATTTATTTGTCCCTGAGTCGCGAGGGGCATCTTAAATATTGGCTTGCCGGTTAACGGCTCTTGAATTAAATAACCAAAACCATCTCGCTTATTCCATCTATGACTGGCATAGAGGCTCGGCAAACGAATTTTCGTACTTTTATTGTAGAGTGAGAATGACCTGTAAATGTCGATTTCATCTAGTTCAGGTTTTAACCCTTGAATTTTCAGTATGGCTGGTTTTGATTTGTATTTACCACTAAAAATAATACTGCCAACCTTATCATTATCATAAATTAGCCCGCGCCAAATCTCTTGGCCAATGCAAAAACCCGTCTTATAAGTAATATGTTTTAAGATTGGGGTAAGGTTCTTTGAAAAATTCTTTTGGGTGAAATACTTTTCAGTTATTTTGTTCGACATAATCTTTTGAAAGTTGTCGTATGGCAATCGCAAAAGCAATTAACATCAGCCCACTATAAAAACTCCACCAATAATGATCAAAGAGCATCAGAAAAAACATTGAAAGTGTTGCTAAACAATAAATTCCCATTTTTAGTTTTTTCCAGGGAATAAAGAAGTAGAGTAGACCGATTAGATAAAGTAGCGGAATAACGCCGATTTCAGCAATAATCAATAGAAAGGTATTATGGATTGGCTGATAGGTCCAACTTTCTTGCTGTGGTTTAATAACTTGTAGCACTAGTGGGTAGTTACCAAGGCCTGTTCCCAAAAAAAGATTGGTTTTGATGACTTGATACCACTCACTATATTGATTTATTCTCTCATGGTATGAACGTTGTTCGATTGCATTGGCATTGGTGGCGCGATTGAAGATTAACGTCGGGTAACTGGCAGTAAAGAAGATTAAAATTGCTACGCAAATGATGCCTAAACGTTTAATTTTTTTGTTGTACTCTGGTTGCTGTCGGGTAAAAAATATAGCAAGAACGAATATAATAATTGCAGCTAAGATTGCAGCCTTTGAGAGCGTTGTTAAAAGACCCAAAAAGATAAGCACCAAGGCCAGTGAAAGATTCCGACGATTGGTTTTAAGTTCTTCTTTAAGAGATAGTAATAATATGAGAACGAGACTTAAGATTAAGAATCCCGCTAACATGTTTGGATGTGGAAAAGAGCCGAAACTTCTTAGAAAGCGAGTGGCACCAGAAAGGACAACAGGTGTCCCCAACACAGTTGGATCTTGAGCTGAGATTCCTAGCCACTTATTAGCCTCAATCTTTTGGGCCATAAATTGCTGCAGGGCCATTAAACTCTGAATAATCGCGGTGTAGATGTAAATCCAGGACAATTTTTTAAAATCTGGTTTAATGATTAGCAAGAGAGAAACAAAACAAAAAGCTAAAATTAGCATGGTTGCTTTATAAAGTGCTAATTCTTTGCCAATAGCCAAGAGAATATTCAGTGCCAACAATATCAATCCAACGAGTAGCGCTGACAAGCGAATTATCGATTGGTGGAAAACAATTTTTTTCTTTTCAGTTCGTAATTTTTTGATCAAAAATATGATGCCGAGGATTATAATTAGACCTAAGAGTAATTCGCTGGCATAGAGAGAAAAACGTCCATATTCAAATGGCTGGCCATGAACAAGGTGTTCTTGATAAATAAAACGAGTTTGCCAGGGAAGGAGAAAAACAAAGAGATACAAGAGATATTCAAGCGCTTTTTTTAATTTGAGCATATAATTTTTTGATATTTTTCTTCCCAATTTTTCCTTACTTCTAGCCGTGTATCCTTATCATGAAATTTTAAAAGCGTATCTGTCATAACAACATCTTTTTTCCCCACGTGAGCTAGCTCCTTTAACTTCGTTGGCATAATATTTAACTGGATTTTTTTTACAAACGCTTCAAACCAGTCGCCAAATTTACCTAACAAGGATATCTCAAGGGAAGTTCTTTCTTGGTTGCCTGACTTTACCTGCCAACGGGAATTTGTTTGAGGTGTGGGGATGTTGGGTAGATATTTATTTAACCAAGAGTTAGCCTGAAAAAAATCTTCAGTGTAATTTTTACGATCATAAATGGGCAGAAATTGTTTTAACCAATAAATAAAATGCACGTCGCCCTCGTAGGCTATGGATTCGAGATTGAGATTTGCATCGGAGACAAAAAAGCTTAAACAAAGCCGGTTTTTTTGCGTGCGACTAGTAGGTCTGCGTCTTAGCAAAGCCATCAACCCCGCGCAAAAAAACCGGCAAGTCCAAAGTCTACCGGCCTTAGCAACTATGGCAAAGTCGATGTCGCTTTCTATTTTACTGTTTTGGTATGAAAGCGAGTTGCAAACAAAAATTGCTTGTACAAAAGGTAGGTGTTTTATCATACGGGCGTAAAAAAGAGCAATTTTCATCTTTTTTTGCGCTAATAAATATAGATCTTTAAGGGTAGTAATAATTTGTGAGCGATTTAATAAAAAATAAAAACCCTCTTGATATTCTAGGGCTTTTATTTGTATGAGATTCTTTAAGGCCTGATCAACCGCCGCTAGTGTTTCGTCTCCCGCAGAATAAAGATTACGGAAAATTTCCCAGTTAGTCAGTGGAAAATTAAAAAGATCAAAGTAGCAAGCTGTTTTTAGAATTTTTTGTTCTAAAACAGAGTAATTCATAGAAGTTAATTTTGTGTTTCTGCGTGTAGCGGAACAGCTTCTTGCTTTAGATTTTGCGTAGCAGGCTCTGTAATTGGAATTCTTTTAACATTTTCAACGACAACGACTTTTTCGCTGGTAATAGAAAGAATTTGTTCCACGTTGATTAGGAGTTCTTCATTGAAGAAAGGGAGTTTACTGGAGCTGACAGTGATTTGTTTGATTGAAAGACTGTCTGTTTCGAGTGTAAAATTGACAATGTGTCCTAGCGCGACTCCACTCTCGGTTTCAACGGGTAGATTTCTTAAATGTTTGAAGTCAATTAACATATAAGTTTATTTTTTTGAAATAACTTCGCCCTCAATAACAGCTGGATTTGGCTTCATCTTCTTGAATATTAATTTTTGTTGAACGATGGTCAAAACCGTTGTTATCAACCAATATAAGGTTAGTCCACCTGGGAGTTTGGCGCCGATAATCACGGTGAAAACAGGCATAAAATAAAGCATGGTCTTGTTCATTCCGGCCAAGGCGCTTTCATCCTTGCTAGCCTTGTTATTCTTAGCTGGTTGAGATGTTGAGAGCATCTTGGTTTGGAAGTATTGAGAGAGACCAGCGAGAACAGCCAAGATTATGCTTGGTGCAGCTAAATCAACTATGCCAAAAGATAAGGCATTGATGTGTCCAGGATTATTGATGAAGGGATAAATGTTGTTTAATTGTCCTGATGTTAAGCCGATGCGGAAAGCTTGATAAACAGCAATTAAAAAGGGGAATTGGATTAGAGTTGGCAAACAAGAAGACATGGGATTTACTTTTTGAGCCTTGTAAAGGTTCATGGTCTCGCGAGCTTGTTGTTCTTTATCACCAGCGAATTCCTTTTTAAGGGCCTCCATTTTTGGTTGGAGTTCTTGCAAGGCTTTCTGTGAACGTAAGCTTTGGATGGTAAAAGGTGTTAATATCAGTTTAATCAGAACTGTAAGTGCAATTATGGCCAGCCCTATATCGTGTCCAGGAATAATATTGTATAAGAAGACGAGCAAATTTAGGATTGGTTGGTAAAAAATTGTATGAAATAGCTCCATCATAGAAAGAATAAATAATGAAGAAAGAATTATAAATAACGAATAATGAACAATGCTCTATGATATATGAAAAATGATCAATTATGCTGCGCTTTCAGCTGGTTTTTCTAATTCACCAGATTCCATTTGCTCTTCGGTAATTTCTTTCCCTGTTTCTTTTTCAACAATGTTTAACTTCCAGCCAGTTAACTTGCTGGCCAAACGAACGTTTTGTCCAGAGCGGCCTATAGTTAAAGAAAGTTGATCTTGAGGTACGGTAACAGTAGCGGCGTTGTTCTCTTTGTCTAGCTCAACCTTAACAATTTTTGCTGGAAGTAAAGAGTTGCTGATGTACTTAACAGGGTTTTCATTATATTCGATAATGTCGATTTTTTCGCCATTTAATTCATTAATAATAGTTTGGATGCGGGCGCCGCGTTGTCCGATGCAAGATCCGATTGGATCAATACTGCTATCATCAGTGAATACCGCGACCTTACTGCGTGAACCAGCTTCTCGAGCAATATCCTTAATAACAATAGTGCTGTTGGCGATTTCTGGAATTTCTAAAACAAATAAACGGCGTACTATATCTGGATGCTTTCGTGAAAGGATAATTTCTGATCCCCGTGTCGTTAAAGAAACGCTAACAATGTAGACCTTAATTCGATCGCCGATTTTATAACGTTCGCGGCGAATTTGTTCGTTAGGTGGAAGAACGCCAGTTGTTTTATCGATTTCGATAATGACATTAGGGCCTTCGATTTTTTGAACTAAACCAGTGACGATTTCACCTTCTTGGTCTTTGTAATCTTGATAAATAACATTGCGTTCAGCTTCTTTTAATCTTTGGATAATAACTTGCTTAGCGGTTTGAGCGGCCATGCGACCAAAAGATCCTGGAATTTCTAATTCAGTTTTTACAAAATCTCCTAGTTTAAATTTTTTGTTTACCTCTTTAGCGTCTTTAAGTTGGATCATGGTGCGTGGGTTGAAGCGGCGCTTTCCATCCTCATCTTCTTCTGTTTCTTCAACTTCTTCACGTTTTTCAGCTTCTTCTTCTCGTTGACGTTTTAATTCTTCAGCGGTTATTTCTCCACTAGCCAAGGCTTCACGAATAGCTTCTCTTTCAGCTTTTATTCGTTCCATTTCAGCCAATTCTTCTTCTGTTAAATCTTCAACAACTTCTTTAACATCGTAGATTTTTGTAGCCCCAGTATCCAACTCGAATTCAGCCATAATGTTCTGCATTTTGTCGCCAAAATCCTTGCGATAAGCAGCTGCTAAGGCTGAGTTAATGGTTTCAACTACAGATTCTTCTGAAATGCCTTTTTCTGCACAAATCTGCTTAATGATGGTTTTAATTTGAGCGTCCATAGTATTTTTTTATAGTAACCAGTAACCAGTGACCAGTAATCAGTACTTAATAGAGACCTGTTACTCGGTACACGCTACTCGTTACCCACTTACTTATAAAAAATTGCCAGTTTAATTATTTAAACTAGCATTAACTATAAAATAGCATGAAAACAAATAAAATGCTAGTAAATCATCGATTTTTATCTAAGTTTAGCAAAAAGGGGCCAAGACTATAAATATTTTAGTGCCTACCCTTGAAAAAAGGTGATCTCTGTGGTAATATAACCTCGATTTAATAAATAATGATTGTTCTACGCATTAGGCCATTAATTCTCCTCTCGAGGATTATAGAACGATCAAAATGTAACTATGCAGAAACATTACGAGTTGACCTACATAGTTTCCATTAAATACCTGGAGTCAGAACTTCAGCAAGTAATGGATCAAGTGTCAGGTCTATTGAAAGAGTTCGGTGGTGTTGTTACCTCGGAACAAGTTTTGGGTAAACAACGTTTGGCTTTCCCCATCAAATTTACACATCAGGGCACTTATGTGGTGTTGGAATTTGACATGGAAGCAGAAAATATTAAGAAGCTTGATGATCTTTTAAAGTTGAAAGCTGAACTTTTAAGACATCTTCTTATTACCAAACGTGTCCGTACCGAAGAAGAAATTAAACGCGAAAAAGAATTGCAAGAAAAACTTCGCCAAGAAAAAGAAAATGAACTGAATGAAATGGAACAAAAGAGTAAGGATCGCGTTAAAAAAGATGGAGTAAGAAAGACTGCTAAGCGCGCTCCTGTTAAAGCCGCTCCAGTAGAAGCTAAACCAGAGGCTCCAGTAGCGGAAAAGACTGAAGCTGCTAAGCCAGAAGCTAAGAAGAAAGCGGAAAAAGTTTCCATGGAAGACATTGATAAGAAGATTGATGAAATTCTTACAGAAGAAATTTTATAATCATCTAATAATTAAATGACAATTCTATGGATTTAAATAAAGCGATGATTATTGGCCGACTTACCTCTGATCCTGAAAATCGAACCACTCCTCAAGGAACCTCTGTTGCTGCTTTTAGTGTCGCGACCAACTATGTTTGGACTGATGCTAGTGGCCAAAAGCAGGAGAAGGTTGAATATCACAATGTTGTTGTCTGGCGCAAATTGGCAGAAATCTGTGCTCAATATTTAAGAAAGGGCAGCAAGGTTTACATCGAAGGTCGTTTACAAACTCGTAATTGGGATGGCCAAGATGGAGTTAAGCGCTATCGCACAGAAATTATTGCTGACAACATGATTATGTTAGATCGTGTTGGTGGTGGCGAAGGTGCTCCGCGCGCCAAATCTTCCTTCATAGCTGAAGCGCAAAACACCGAGTTGCCGACTATCGAGCAGTCAGACGACGAAGAAGAAATCAAAGTCGAAAATATTCCATTCTAATAAATATAAATTAATGATCACGAATCTATGTTATTTTGCTGGTCTCGATAATAATTCGTAGATTGGTAGCAGATTCGCAATTCGTAATATATGATTAATGCTAAAAAAGATAGACGCTGTTACTTCTGCGTCAATGGAGTCAAAGACGTTGACTTTAAAGATGCGCAATTACTCCGTAAATTCTTGTCTTCTTATGCCAAGATTTTACCTAAAAAAAGAACTGGTACTTGCAGCACCCATCAACGTAAATTGGTCCTGGCCATTAAACGTGCCAGAATCATGGCCATACTTCCGTTCGTAAACAGATAAATAAAAATGTCCCCCCGCATTAAATGCGGGGGGACGTTTTTATTTCCAAACAGGAAACCCCGTACAAGGCGAAGGCCTGAAGCAGGCCGAGCCGCCGTGCGGGGATGAATGGGCATAACACACAGCGTGTGTTATGCTGGTCACATGAGAATCCGTAGT
>Ga0172369_10001734_pt1 | contig 31156 bp, 30 predicted proteins | sample LakKiv25m_FD_114539 | JGI IMG/M metagenome (GOLD analysis project Ga0172369, IMG submission 114539) | Freshwater microbial communities from Kabuno Bay, South-Kivu, Congo - kab_022012_11.25m | ecosystem: Environmental > Aquatic > Freshwater > Lake | place: Democratic Republic of the Congo... | reverse complement strand
CGAATATCTCCGGAGGAGTTTTTTTCTCATGGCCTTCGCAGAAAGGGCATTCCATTTCAGGCCCATCCGCATGCTTGATGTTAAAATCGCTCGGCCTTTTAGCCCTCTCAGTAGATATTATAACCCATCTTCCTATTACCGGATCTCGTCTTAATTCTGGCATATAGTTAGTTTAAGATTGAAAGTTTAAAGTTAAAAATTTTAAATTTGGTCAAAATATTATACCATTAAAAATTATCTACGCAAGGAAAAAATTAAACCTGGAGAAATTTGTTTGTGGCCGGCTATGAATTCTTCGGCAGTCATTCTCCGCGAACCTTCCAATTGAAGTTCTTGTATGCTTAAAACACCTTTCCCGGTTTTAACAAACATGTCTTTTTTATTAAATTCTACAATAGTGCCGGGTTCATTTTTGGTCCACCTGCCAGGTGAGCCATCTGGCTCACCTGGCAGGTGGACAGGCATAGCCTTGCATATCTTAAGTATTTTCTTATCCAAATAAGTAAAACATCCCGGCCATGGCACAAAAGCCCTTATTCTATTATTTATCTCGCCTGCGCTCTTTTTCCAGTCTATAATGCCGTCTTCTTTTTTCAATTTAGGCGCATAAGTTGCTTTGCTGTGGTCCTGCGGTATAAATTCAACTTCATTGTCCCTCATTAATCTTATAGTATCCAGTAAAAGTTTAGCACCTTTTCTGGAAAGTTTTTCTGATAACGTAACCGCATCGTCTTCTTCGCTCACAAAAACAACTTCTTTCAGTATAATATCGCCTTCATCCATTTTTTCATCCATTTTCATAACAGTTACGCCTGTCTCTTTTTCTCCATTGGCAATAGCCCAGTTTATAGGGGCAGCGCCTCTATATTTCGGTAATAACGATGCGTGAATATTGATACAGCGCAATCTTGGAAGATCCAGAACAGCCTTTGACAAAATCTGGCCAAAACTAACTACGACAAATAAATCCGCATTAAACTTTTTAAGAAATTCTACTGATTCTTTTGTGTTTATCCTGGGTGGCTGGAATGTTTTTATCCCAAGTTCTTCTGCTTTTGATTTTACAGGAGTAGGCGCTATTTTAAGAGCCCTGCCCTTTTGCCTGTCCGGCTGCGTAACAACCAGGCTAATATCCTCTCCTCTGGCAAGTTCCTCTAATATATGTACAGCAAAATTTGAGCTACCGAAAAATATTATTTTCATATCCATCCCATAATCTTGACATTCTGACAATGTTAGTTTTGTCAAGATTTTAGAATTCCATACAGACTTTTGCGCCAAATTGTTTAATAATCTCTTTGCGTTTCAAAAATCCTATTTTGTCTATAAACATTATCCCGTCCAGGTGATCTGTCTCATGCTGTATTATCCTGGCGAAAAGGCCTTCTGCATTGATTTTTAATACATCCCCGTCGAGATTAAGCGCTTCTACTGTAATAAACTCCGGCCTTACGACATCGCTGGATACCTTCGGCAGGCTTAAACAACCCTCGCAAAATTTCACCTTGCCTTTTTTCCGGGTTATTTTAGGGTTTATCAAGGCTAGTGCAAACCTGTTATTGCCTTCCACATCTTCAACAACTATAATGCGTTTACTGATACCTACCTGAGGAGCTGCCAAGCCAACTCCATTGGCAAAGCGCATCGTCTCTATCATATCATAAGCAAGCTTGCGCTCAGTATCGCCTACCTTTACCACCTGCCTGGCTTTTTTCCGTAAACTAGGATCAGGATATATTTTTATCTCTAATTTTGCCATACGATTTTTATAAATTTACGGCCGAAAACCATCATTGATGTGTAAACACCGCCACTCGTCATCAACCTGCAATTGCCTCATAACAGTAGTTTGATTTTATCATACCTATTTCATCTTGACAATCATATAAGATTTCAAAAGTTAACACGGATCCACATCTACTGTCATTATAATTCCTGAACTCTTACTTTTATCCAGCGCCTTTTTCAAAATAGACGTAATACTTTCCACATTTTCTGACCTCAGGAATATATTCCACCTGTACAGGCTTTTCATCTTTGAAATCGGAGAAGGCGCAGGCCCGAGGACCTCTATATTTTTAGATTTAATCTCTTTTTCAAGGTTGGCCTTTAAATCTTCACTGGCCTTGAAAACCCTTTCTTCTTTCCTGCCTCTTAGAGTCAGATTAACTATATGGCAGAATGGCGGAAGATATAATTCTTTGCGCAGGGATATTTCTTTGTCATAAAACGTATTGTAATCATGTGTTTTTGCAGCCTGGATTGAATAATGCTGAGGGGCATAGCTCTGTATTATCACCCTGCCTCCCAGATCGCTTCTTCCCGCCCGTCCAGCGACCTGCGTCAATAAATTAAATGTGCGCTCAGCTGACCTGAAATCAGGGAGATTTAAAGCTGTATCAGCTGATATAACTCCGACAAGTGTAACCTTCGGAAAGTCCAAGCCCTTGGCTATCATCTGAGTGCCTATCAGAATATCTATATGACCGTCCTTAAATTTTAAAAGCACCTTGTCATGACTGCCTCTCTTATAGGTAGAATCCGTATCCATACGCGCTATCCTAGCTGCAGGGAAAATACGGTGCAATTCGCTTTCAACTTTTTCCGTCCCAAGCCCCCAGTATTTTAAATAAGCCTCGTTACATTCAGGACATATTTCAGGCGGCTCCATATTGAAACCGCAGTGGTGGCATGCTAATTTTTTCTTATCGAAATGATAGATAAGGCTGACGCTGCAGCGTTTGCATTTAATAACATATCCGCATTTTCTGCAGCTTATAAATGTTGAAAACCCGCGCCTATTTAAAAAAAGTATGACCTGTTTTTTTTCAACTATGTCTTTTTCTATCCATTCTTTAAGTTTTTGAGAAAATATAGGGATTCTTTTTGCCCTTGTCATTTCTTCGCGCATATCCACTATATCAACTTCCGGCAAAAGCCTTGAATCTATCCTTTCGGAAAGTTCGATAAGAGCAAATCTTCCGTTTTTAGCCGCATAAAAAGACTCCAATGACGGGGTGGCGCTCCCTAATATCACAATAGCGCTCGAAAGCTCTGCTCTTTTTATCGCAACATCCCTCGCATTATACCTGGGCACATCCTCTTGCTTATAAGATGTTTCGTGTTCTTCATCCACAACTACCAGCCCAAGATTTTTAACAGGCGCAAATATGGCCGAGCGCGCGCCTATAACTATCTGAGCCGCGCCAGAACTTATCCTCTGCCATTCAGAAATACGCTTGGAGCCGATAAGCCTTGAGTGAAGGACAGCTATTTTATCTCCGAATCTCGCTTTGAAACGCGCCACGGTCTGCGGCGTAAGCGAAATCTCAGGGACAAGTATTATGCTGGAAAGCCCTAGCTCCAGCGCATGGGCTATCGATTGAAGATAAACCTCTGTCTTCCCGCTTCCTGTTACGCCATGCAGAAGAAAAACCTTATGAATCTTTGAATCCATCGAATTTATTATAGAATCCAGTGCTTGCCGCTGCTCTTCGTTAGGGACAAGGTGTTCATTGGTACCGTCTATAAATTCAAATTCCTCCTCTTTTTCATTATGCTTTTCTTTTCTCTGCCTTTTCCCGGAGGAGCTTTTTTTAACAACACTTGGAATAGCTGCTGAGATCGCTTCGCCCCAGGAGGAATAATAATAATCCGAGATCCATCGCGTGAGTTCCAGCATCTTGGAATCTATTGAGAGGGTTTTATCAATGATGCTATTTACAGGCTTAAGCTTTGATATGTCACATTTATCAGAAAGTCCTACCACATAGCCAATAACTACCTTATTTCCGAAAGACACCTCTACTACGCTCCCTATTTCAATATCCTTTTTCAGAGATTCCGGAATAGAATATGTAAAAGGCCCTCTTATGGGCCGGTTGATAACTATATCTGCATACATGTGTGCTCAAGACCAGGTCTTGAGCACAGTAATTCCCGTGCTCAAGACCTGGTCTTCTCCGTTACATTTCACTCATTATCTTCTTCATATCTTCCCATACGAGTTTCTTATCGCCGGGATTGCGCAAAAGATATGCAGGATGATATGTGGGCATAAATTTTATGCCTCTATATTCATGCCAGTTGCCTCTGAGTCTGCCTATAGGAACATCTGTCTCAAGAATGGCCTGGCTGGCAAATTTTCCAAGAGTGCATATTATCTTCGGCTTTATCACAGCTATCTGGGCATGAAGATAATCTATGCACATAGAGGTCTCTTCAGGCAATGGATTTCTGTTTTGCGGCGGCCGGCATTTCAAAATATTGCAGATATAAACATCTTCTCTTTTAATCCTCATAGCTTCTATTATTTTTGTGAGAAGCATCCCGGCTTCTCCTACAAAAGGCATACCTTGGATATCTTCTTCATAGCCCGGCGCTTCTCCCACAAACATGAGTTTTGCATTTATATTACCTGCGCCAAATACAACATTTTTTCGCATCTTCCCAAGAGGACATTTTTGACAATTCAATACCTCGTTTTTAACCAAAGACAGTTGGGCATCCTTTGGCTTGGACGAAAAAAGGTATTCGGATATACCGCTTTCCCTTTCCATTTCAAAATAGCTTCGTATAGATTTTAAGATATCAGACATATAACCCTCGCCACCCCTAGGGTGGATCGTTTGTTCCGCCCCAGGGGTGTATTTTTATGGCCTAGGATGAAATTTCTGGTGAATCGATTTCAACCTGTCTTTGCTCACATGCGTATAAATTTGCGTGGTAGAGATGTCGGAATGCCCGAGCATTTCCTGCACTATCCGCAGGTCAGCGCCTCTCTCAAGTATATGAGTGGCAAAAGAATGCCGCAAACTGTGGGGCGTTACCTTTTTCTTAATCCTCGCTATCTTCACGTATCTTTTGATAATCTTCCAGAATGTCTGACGGGACATAGGCTTGCCAAGCCTGGTCAAAAATAAAAAATTCGAAACATGTTTCTTTAAAAAATCAGGCCTGGATTTTTCCAGATACCTCACCAGGCTCTCTTTTGCTTTTTTGCCAAAAGGCACTATTCTTTCCTTCGAACCTTTTCCGAAGCATTTTGCAAAACCAGCCCCTATATTTACACCATCCATTCTTAGGTTTACCAGCTCCGAAACCCTCATCCCGGTAGCATACATAAGCTCCAGGCAAGCCTTATCCCTAATTTCCATGAGATCCCTTACATTCGGGGCGTTCAGCAAAACCTCAACCTCGGCCACGCTTAAAGTATTCGGAAGTTTTTTCCATAACTTAGGAGACTCAATAATAGTCGCAGCGTTTTCTTTTATTATATTTTCCTTTAAAAGAAACTTAAAAAAACTCTTTATGCACGCAAGTTCCCTTGAAATAGAATTAGAACCAAGTCCTCTATCCTTTTCTGCCATCATAAATGAATTTATCATCTGCCTGGAGACATTATCTATCGAATCGATCTTCTTTGATTTCAAATAATCAGTAAATCTGGAAAGGTCTCTTTTGTAGGAACTGAGCGTATTATCCGCCATGCCTCTTTCAACAGATATATAGCTTAAAAATTGCTCGATTAATTCGTTCATTAAACCGTTTTCCACAAAAGTTATATAATAAAAAGATTATTCATTTTCTCATTTCCCATTGTCGAACTTGGCCCATGGCCGGGATATATAACATAATCATCATCCAGCGTAAATAATTTTTCTTTTATAGAGCTCATTATGTCTTCCTGCGAGCCGTATGCAAAATCAGTCCTTCCAACGCCTTTGCAAAAAAGCGTATCTCCTGTAAAGATAACTCCTCTAGCCTTCAGGCAAATAGAGCCTGGCGTGTGCCCCGGGGTGTGGATAACCTCAAGATTATGTCTGCCTATACCCAGGATATCTCCGTCTTTTAACAACCTGGATGCGGCTTTTGTTTCTAGAAAAAATCCAAATGCCCCTGACAGGTTTTTGGAAGGATCCGTTAAAAAATCAGCATCCAAGCGGTGTATCCATACAGGAATGCCAAACTCATTATTGGCTCCTATATGATCTCCGTGGCCATGAGTATTGATAACAGCCTTTGGCTTCAGGCCGTATTCAACTATTGCGCTATTTATTTTTTTGTAGTCTCCGCCGGGATCTATAACGTAAATCTCTTTGGTATCTTCATCGCCCGCAAGATAACAATTTGACTCCAATAGCCCTACGACTATTTTCTTGATAAACACTGCCTATTTCCTTAACTGAAGAAAACCTTTCACATGCGTATATGAAAATCTTTTCTCTATCAGCCGCCTTGTCTTTTCTAAAACCTGGGTAATCTTGTACTGCTCGGATTTTGTCAGGTCGATCTTCTTGACATCAGGATCCAGTAATTTTATCTCCGCTACAAAGCCTTCCAGCTCTTTGCATTTTTCGTCATTCAGATACTTCTGCATTTCCAGCAGATTCTGCATCAATTCATTGTAACACTCTGCTCTTTTTTTATAAGTGTCCTCCATCCTGTAAATCAATTCCCCTTGCCAGGATTTCCAGAATAAAAATCTCTTTTTGTAAAGCTCATCCACTCTTTCTTCTATTGGATACTCGTATGTCGTAACAATAGGCATTACCTTTTCTTCCTTATGCTTTTTACGCGTAAACTTTCTTTGCATGCTGGCGCATCCGGCAACAGACAAACACAATATAACTATAACTATATACCTATATCTGAACAACACAGCCATATTATTTCTCCCCTCAATAAACTTTACAAAACCGTCATTGTCAGAGTGTCAAGTTTATTGGTTTATTAGTTTTTTGAATTCGTTTTCGTTTATAATTTTGACGCCTGACTCTTTTGCCTTTTCAAATTTGGAACCCGGGTCTTTACCGGCTACCAAATAATCCGTATTTTTGCTGACGCTTGAAGAGGCGTTGCCGCCAAGCTTACGTATAAGCTCTTCTATTTCGTTTCTTGAAAAACTTTCTAAAGACCCTGTAACAACGAAAGTTTTGCCTTCCAAATTTTTAGATTTTAAAGAAGGTGCTCTTTCTTCCATATTAACGCCATTATACCTCAGTTTTTCAATAACTTTTTTATTTTCTTCTGTCCTGAAAAAATTAAATATGCTCTCTGCCATTACAGGGCCTATCTCATTTATGCTCTGAAGCTCCTCAATCCCTGAGTTCGCCAGCCTCTCAAGCGACTTGAATCTGGATGCAAGTATCCAGGCGCTTCTCACCCCGACATGCCTTATGCCCAAACCATACACCAGCCTGTTAAATGAGTTAGATTTGCTTTTTTCTATTGCGCTGATAAGGTTTGCGGCGGATTTATCGGCCATCCTTTCAAGATTTGCAAGTTCCTCATGCTTTAAAATATAAATATCCCCGTAAGATTTTACCATTTGTTTATTTACCAGTTGAGCCACAATAGCCTCTCCCATGCCTTCTATATCCATTGCTTCTTTTGACGCAAAATGCCTGATCCTTTCTTTTAATTGAGCCGGGCAGCTCATATTTTCGCACCTGAGCGCTACCTCGTTTTTAAGTTTTTTTACAGCGCTTCCGCACGCAGGGCACCTCTTAGGCATAAAAAATTCTTTTTCAGAGCCGTTTCGTTTATTTTTAACCACCTCGGCTATCTGCGGTATGATTTCACCTGCCTTTTCAACCAGAACATGATCCCCTATTTTTACATCTTTACGGCCAATCTCATCCTGGTTATGAAGCGATGCGCGGCTCACGGTACTGCCAGCAAGTTCTATAGGCTTTAAAACAGCTACAGGCGTAAGAGTGCCTGTCCTCCCGACCTGGACAAGTATATCTTCCAGTACAGTCTCTTTTCTTTCCGCAGGGAATTTATACGCTATCATCCACCTGGGGCTTTTAGATGTCTGGCCAAGCAGCCTCTGGTATGAAAAAGAATCCACTTTTATGACCATGCCGTCTATGTCATATTCAAGGCCATGCCTTTTTTCCCGCCATTCGTCGCAGTATTCGATGACCTTTTCTATTGAACTGCATTTTTTTATATTAGGGTTCACACGAAAACCATTATGTTTTAAAAAATCCAAGGCCTCAAGCTGGGTGTTGAATTCTGCGCCCTCTACATAACCTACTCCATATATCCACATATCCAGGCGCCTTTTGACAACTATTGAACTATCCAGCAATTTCAAAGAGCCGGCTGCCGCATTCCTCGGATTTGCAAAAAGCTCTTCGCCGAGCTCCTCTTTCTCTTCATTTATCTCAAGAAATGACTTAGCCGGCATATACACCTCGCCTCTAGCTTCAAATAATTCCGGCTGATGCGCGCCTTTTTTAGAATCCAGCTTAAGAGGAAGGCTTTTTATTGTCTTTAAATTCAAGGTAACGTCATCGCCCTTAATTCCATCGCCGCGCGTAGCTCCCCTGATAAACTTTCCATTTTCATAAAGAAGCGATATGCTTACCCCGTCTATTTTCAATTCAACCACATAATCCAGCCTGTCAGCTTCCAGATTTTTCCTCACCCGCTTGTCAAACTCTATTATCTCTTCGGGAGAATAGGTATTATCCATACTGAGCATTGGGGCCCTGTGTTCTACTGTCTTAAATTCCTTCAGGGCTTCGCCGCCGACTTTAAGGGTAGGGGAATCAGGCGAGATAAACTCAGGATAAGACTCCTCTAATTTTTTAAGCTCATCCAGAAGCACGTCATATTTCCTGTCGGAGATTTCCGGCAGATTATCCACATAATATTTTTTATTATGGAAGGTTATCTCTTTTCTTAATTCTTCGATTCTTTTCTTTATATCTTTTTTCACCCCGCTCTTCCTTTCTCACCATGCCCCACCCTTCAGGAAGGGCGGGGTTCATATTTAAAATCTTATATCAAAACCGTCAAATTCCTTGGCAGGTCTTCCCCAGGATAACTCTGTATCTATAATATAACGGCCTAACTGGCCTTTTGATATCTTATCCAAAAATCCTTTTATATCTTCTTCTTTACCTTCAACAACAATCTCTACCCTGCCGTCCTCCAGGTTTTTAACCCAGCCTTTTAAACCCACTCCCGTTGCAATATCCTGAGCAGTATATCTGAATCCAACACCCTGGACATGACCGGAATAAACTATATGCGCACGCTTCATGATTTTTTAAGATACTCTTCAAACCTGGTCCAAAACGGGTCTATCTTTGGATGTTCGAGTTTATATTTCTTATTCTTCTCAATAACAATGATACCCTGTTTTTTCCGGGTAACCTCTCCTGCAATGCTGGCTGGAATGGATTCATTATTCAGGGCCCTGACAACATCCTTTGCTTTTTTCTTATTAACAGTTGCTAACAGCGTCCCCTCGCTTATAGCCTTATACGGGTTTATATTAAAACATTCGCATGTCTTTTTCACCTCATCCTGTAAAATTATTTTCTCCAGATAAATATTCACGCCGACATCGCTGTGCATTGCCATTTCATAAAGCCCGCCGAAAATGCCGCATTCAGTAGCGTCGTGCATAGCTGTAACGCCGCCGACTCTAGCTGCAATCAGGGCATCTTTTACAGTAGACATCTGATAATAAACATCCTGGGCTTTTTTTACAAAAGCTTTTCCGTATTTTGCTTCAAGAAATCCTGGAAAGTACGCGGCCATAAGCCCTGTTGTCTCGATAGCAGGGCCTTTTGAAATTATAATAGCATCTCCAGGCCTGCATTTCGGCGCTATTAATTTTTCTTTATTATCAATCCCTATCATAGTAGCTCCGCCTGCCATCGGATAACTGCATCCTGCATATCTTGCGGTATGGCCTGTCACCACCGCGATGCCTAATTTCTTACATTCTCTGTGGACAGCATCCCACATCCCGGCAAGCTCATCTTCTGTCATTTCCGGAGGAAGGTTTAAATCTACGGCTAAATATTTAGGGGCTATGCCGCTGACGGCAACGTCGGAAGCAAGGATATGTACAGCAAACCACGCTGCCTTCTCCATACCCAGTTCTTTAGCAATATAAAAAGGGTCTGCCGATAAAACCATTACCTTGTTGCCCAAATCAATTGCGCCAAAATCAACTCCATGCTGCGGCCCGACAACAATAGACTTGTCTTTCTTGCCCAGTCTCGGATATATGACCCTGTTAAAAAAATCAGGGTGTATTTTTCCTAATTCTGGCAGCTTTTCCATTTTAACTCCAGCGATAATGCCCTCCCCGCAGGTGGCCGGCCTGTCCCAGGCGAAATCGAAGGGAACTGTTTCCTGATATTATAAAATTTATTTGATATATCTGAATACCCACAACCCATCAAATTCTTTTGAAAAATCAAGTTTAAAATTATTATCCATCCAGTTTTTAACGGAGCGGGAATTATCGTCTAATTCTCCGTTTCTTGCCCAGTCCGAAGAAATAACCCATACTCTTTTCGCTTTCAGTGAATTTATTTTTGCCAGAGGGACTACAAAATTAGATTCAAATACAGGCCTGCGCCAACTGGTATTTGGAAAAACAGGGTCAAAAAAGTAATACAAAGGATAGCTTTCCCTGCTGTAGAAAACAAATGAGTATATTATGGATTCATTCGTAAAAGCAATTATATCCTGTGATCCTATATTATCCTTGAAAAATTTAACCACAGGTTTAATCGGCTTCTTTATATAAGTTCCCATATGATGGGCCAAAGACATAGACATCGAATCCTCATAATAATTGTTAATAGCTATAAAAGAAATCACAATAAGTAAAATTAACGAAACTGCCCTTAAGGCCTTGTTCAGAGAACCTATTATTACGGCCAGAACCAGATAAAAATAAGGACTAAAGAGAATTAAGGCCCTGTCCAAATAAATAGAAAAAAAAGCTTTCGAGAAACAAAAAACGCAAATAATAGGAAAAATAAATAAAAACATGCAAAGAACCAAGTTCTCTCTTAATTCTTTTCTACGCAGTACCCAAAACAGGGATATAAATAATAGCACTAATAATAAATCAGAAATAAGATACAGTAACGGGAAGCCGCTATAACCTAAGATATAGTTTTCCAGCGTGATGATCAATGACTGCCAGGTAGGTTTTGGCACCCAAAAACCATACCAGATATAATAAAACTTCTCCAGAAAACGCGGTAAATAAAAACTAAAACCCAGAGTAATAATTAAAAAACAAGCTACCACCTTAAAACTTAATCTTACTTTTTTAAAGAAGCTGATACCTAAAGCCTGCGTAAATAATAGAAGGGCAAAAAAATAATTGGTATAAATACCGATTAAGGAAATAAAAACAAATAATAACCAAAATTTAATCTCTCCTTTTTCAATCGCCTTAAAAAGTAAATAAAAAGCGAATGTCCCTAAAAATAAAACCATACTATAATCGCGCGCTTCCTGAGCGTACCAAAGATGAAAAGGAGATAATCCTATAAAAATACTGGCTATAATACCCACTTTTTTATTAAAGAGCTTTTTGCCTAATAAAAAAACCAGGACAATGGATAGAAAATTAAACATTAATGAGGGAAATCTCAGGCTAAATTCGGAGAAACCAAAAATTTTTACCCAGAAATGGAGCAATATCCAATAAAGCGGCGCATTCCAGCTGCTACAGGGAAAATGGGCATAGTTAACACTGGCTACTTCATCATACCAAAAATCATGGTAACCTAACTTATTTAGCCGCAAAAGGAAAAAAATAAGAAAAATGAGCAATATCTTCCACTCAAGCTCATATTTTAATATATTATTTTTTAGAGATACCTTTGTAAGCATACATTAAAGATTTAACTCTAATTGCCTGATAAACCTTGTTGGGATTATACTTATTTCCTTTTATATATTTTTTCTATGGTCGCAGTTATTAAACGCTGTTCGAACCTATTTTGAGGAGACTGATCTTTCTTCTCGCAAGTGATGGCTATCTTAAAAAGACTAGGTTAAGCTAAAAGAATATCTACAACCTGTCATGCCGGACAAAAACCCCTTTACTAGTGTTAATTATTTTAGCGCTAATTAAGTACTTATGCAATTATAAAATGAAGGCAGGATAAATTATACAGGGAGGTCGTTGTTATTTGAAGCGTTTATGAGGTTGTTTTATATCTTATAAGCGCGGACATTGGCGCAAAGAGCTGACTGATGGCCTGTCCTCGCGTTCCTAATCTTGGAGATAACTTTTATATTTTTGAATCCAGTCTTTTCCATTAAACCAAAAAAGTCCTTTTCAGGCAATGCGCCGCCTATACATCTGAACCAATCGTCTATATTCTTTCTTATACCTTCAGGAAGTTTATCTTTTAGAACAATCTCGCAAAAGACAGTCCTGCCGCCAAGTTTTAGTACCCTAAAAACCTCTCTCATAACTGTTTCTTTATCAGGTGAAAGATTGTAAATTCCATTTGACGCAACTACATCAAAGAAGTTATCTTTAAAAGGAAGTCTATCAGAATGGCCGCAACCGATTTCAACATTTTTGATTCCCATCATATCCTTATTGGCTTTTGCCTTATTGACCATATCTTCCGAGATATCCAGGCCGTAAACTTTCCCATTTTCGCCGACAGCTTTTGCATAGAAATAAAGGTCTAATCCCGCTCCGCAACCTAAATCCAAAACCACATCTCCTTCTTTTAATTCTATAAATGGCTGAGGATTATTAGCTCCGGTAAAAGACTCATACATAGATTGAGGCAGTTTATCTATAATCTCTTTGGGGTATCCTGTTTTTAAAGCAAAATCTCTTCCTACAGGAAAATTAAAATCTGCGCAAGGATTTTTTGCAACCCGGCCGTATCTTTCTTTAACCGCTTCCTTTATTTCATCCGGAGACATTTCTTTTAAAGGTTTTTTCTTCATCTCGAACATTTATTTATCCTTTCATATTTATTTTAAACCGCACTTTGCCTGATTTCCAAACTTGTTAAGTAACTTCTCTAATAAACAAAATCCGGTTAACCCTGCAAAAATCATCATGATAGCTACAAAATAAACTAAAGGCTTAAAGAAGAGAGCGCCTATCAAGATAAGGATTCCATTAGTAATCCTTGTAAGGCTCATCGAAGACATGTCATTACCTCCTTATTTTCTTAAGTTCTTTTACAATAGCTCTTATCGTTTCCGTTCTTCTTAGAAAATAACATCTTTTTTTGCCCTTTTGATAAAAATCCACAAGCCCGCCATGCCTTAGCATAGCGAGATGCTGTGAAATATTAGGCTGCCTTACTTCTAGGAGTTCTTCAATATCATTAACGCATTTCACGCCTTTAACCAGCTCTTCTAAAATCATAAGCCTCGTAGGATGGGCAAGCATCTTTAAAAAATTTGCTTTTTCTTTAAGGGCTATTTTCCTCATTCATAACCTCATTCTGTTATATTCAAATATCTGAATATGATTATACGATATATTGGAAAAAAGTCAATCAAAAACTTTTTTGACCAGCCAGTATCGGGCTTAAAGCCTCTCTGCAGCTTCGGCTTTACCAGCAGAGGCGCGGCGAGTCTGCGGATAGCCTCAAATATCGCCTGGATATTAATATTATCTATTCTGGTTAAGGTTATTTTTTTGGTAAAGCAGCGTTGTCCATTTAGGTATATCTTGGGGCTTAAGGGGTTTATTACCTAAAGCCTCGAACTCTTCTCTACTCATATAGTAAATAACAGGATGGTACGGCCCCATAATGCCAGGTTCATTTTTCCCTACGAGTGTATCATCGTATTCTACTGAAGACCAGGCGCCTGTCTTCCAGGGGATATTATTTTCATCGGGAGCGTACTGCGGCAGGTGCCATTCAGGTATAACACTCATCCACCGAATGGTAATCGTCTGACGGCTGCGCGGCCCCCAATTGGCCCAAGTTATTCCATTTTCCGGAGTTGCATTTTTTGGCCTATTTTCAGGAGTGGCGTAGACAATAATATATTCTCTGTTTTCATCGATAATAATTTCATCGTCCATTAAAGAACCGTAGTTAACAGCGGTTTCGTAAACATCGCCTTCGCCTTTGCCATATTGAGAGATAGACCAATAGCGCACATCGCCGCCAGTCATAATAGACTCGCCATTCCTGGTCTCGGGAAATCGAGGCAGTTTTCCAGTAATAACATAGACTTTTCCGGAGCCTAACTGAAACATCCTGGTCAAAAAATTGTTGTTTTTACATGCAGTAGCGCTGCCTTCGTAATTTCCCGGAGGTGCGGCATCGGCTCCCCGATTAAATAACAGCAAGAACATCCGGCGGATTTTTTCTTTAGTCTTTCCCACAGGCTCATTCCCGCGCATTTCGGACTGGAGATATCCGTTATTTTCTGCCCTTACCAAAGCTAAACCAAAAATTTTAAACCATCCGTGTTGCGGCCCAATGGCAGAAAAAGGCTCCTTAGGGGCCTCAAAACCAGCTGCAACCTGCATATTTGCCCGTTCAGAAGCAACAGAAAAATCAGGCTGTAGCCAAAACCTTTCACCTGTTTTTAGCTGAAGCACAGCTTTGGGCAAAGAAACTCCTCCAAAAACATCGCGATTTTTATCAGGAGCATATATTCGTAACCAAAGCAAAGAAGGAGTCAACACATTATCACCCCATGGCCCCGCAAAACCAAAAGGGCCGCCGACTCGGGTATTTCCCGACGCGCGGTAAGCAGGACGAATCATTGCCTTAGGATTCAATGATACTGCGTTGCCAGCCTGAAGTTCAAACGTCAGATGATAATGCCTTTTTTCTGCATTGCGATTTGCTCCAAACCGAAAAGGATTAGTATGTCCTATATCCGGTTCAATATCTGCGTCTACCAAAGGAATCTCTGGAGTCTCCCCCATAGTCCCGGTAGCAGGATGTTCCGGATCAAACGGCTCAAGAATTTCATAATTCATATATCGGGCATGTGGAAAATCTCCTTCTATTAAAAGCTTTGAACCAATAGGGGCAATAAAAATTAATTTCCCATATGTAACGTGCGAATCGCTACCCAGCATATATAATTTTTTGAATTCCGGATCGATAGCATGACAGGGAATAACGATCCACTGCTTTTCAGGGTCTATGTCTTCCGGACGCATTAGTGTCCAGTTTTTGGTTTTGGAGGTATCTATATATTCAGGGAGCAGGCCTTTGGGCAGCTTGGCCGGTACTTCACCCCGAAGCCAGCGACGAATGTAGTCCTCCAGCTTATCCGACAATCCCTTGACCCTCTGGTTAGCCTCGTTGCAATATTCTGTCCACTTAACACGTGCCTTTAGGGCAATCCCCAATCTCTCTTTATTGGTAAGTTGAGGTAATTCTGTATGTGACCAATAATTTGGAGGGTATTTCCCCGAAAAAGGAAGTTCTAAATCAAGTAATTCAGTTTTAGAGCTTTGACGCACACGAAACTTTTCTTTCCAGATACCCTTCTTTTGACTCTCTTGCGCATAGATTGATAAATTAGGCATAATTCCAATAAATAAAAATGTTGAGCTGATAATAAATATCTTTTTAAATTTTACTTTTCCGAGCATAACGCCCCCTCTACTGAACTGGTTTATATTAAGAATATCTATATCTGAATCAACTTTTTTCAGAACATCCCTTGGCTAATGCTTATGTTTATGTACCGTTTGCGATTTTAGCTATTAATGTGTCTCAGCCCTAAGCTTCAAACTGTCCCGGGACACTTTGAAGCAAGATTCTGGGACAGATTACTGAGGAAATTTGCAAACGGTACAAGAACAACCTTCTTCTCGACAAGTTCGAAGGAAATGTGACCACCCTAACCTCGTAGGATGCCTTCGGCAACCTACGAGGTTTTAATTGGAAAGTGGTGACGAAATTATTTTGATATGATAGGTTAATGCTGATTTTATATGGTCGGGGCGGCTGGATTCGAACCAGCGACCTTTGCGTCCCGAACGCAACGCGCTAGCCAACTGCGCTACGCCCCGCACATTAAGTCAATTTTTTATTTTCTTCCAGCGAATCTGCTGAAAGCAGTTTATCCTCGAATTTATCCAGGCTTTTTACTGCCCTTTCGTAACTTGATTTTATATTATCGATATGGCTGCCTATCACTTCAAAATCCTGCGTGAACTTCCCAAGAGAGCCTTTTAAAGCAATAAGCGTCTTTATCACTTCCTGCGCTTTTTCTTCCACCTTCAGGCCTTTCATGCCAAGGATGATCACCTGCAGATACGCGTAAAAGCTGTTCGGCGATACAGGTATGACTTTCCTGGATATGGCATGGCTGAATATGGATTTATCTTCTCCAAAGACTTCATCCTTTATGATTGTTTCGTAATAGACATTCTCCGCAGGTATATACATCAGCGCAAAGTCATACGTGCCCTCATCCGGAAGTATATATTTATCCGCGATAGAATCTATGTGGTCTTTGACCGCTTTTATGAACTCTTTTTTCGCGCGCTTTTTATCATCGTCATTTTGTGCGTCTACAAATCTCTTAAAGCTTTCCAGCGGAAATTTTGAATCTACGCTCACCAGGCGGCTCCCGATATTGATTACGGCATCTACTCTCTCGCCTGTCTTAAAACAATGCTGAAGCTCGTAAAAATCCTTATGAGGCATTATCTGTTCAAGGAGCGATTCCAGGAACAATTCTCCAAGCCCGCCTCTCATTTTAGGGGCTTTGAGTATTTCCTGCAGACTCGCTATATCCCTGCCGACCTCATAGATCTGCTGGGTCTTTTCATCCAGAGACCCCAGGCTTTTTTTGACGTCTCCGAAAACCTTCGCCGCATTATCAAGCCTCTCTCCCATATTGCCCGACATCATCTGCTGGACCTTGGCGCTTTCATTAAGCTGTTTTAAGATAAGTTCTGTATTTTTTGAAAGCGTATCGCTCCATTCCCTGCGAAGCGCATTTATTTTCTCTTCATTCTCTTTTGACGCAGAGCCAGCCATCTTTCTGCTGAAAAGATATATCAGGACTGCTATTACACAAAAACCTATAAGGTTTATAGCGATTATCATTTCATCTTCCATTCATACCGGCCGGATGATTCATTCAAAACTTCTACCGGCGTTCCGGAACCAGCTCCATCCTGCAATTTTTTTGCATACATCTTCTGCACCTCTTCTATGCTAATCCCGTTTTTCTGGGCAATTGCTTTATATATCGTCATGCGGTCATTATTTTCTGCGTCAACCATAGCCTGCGCTGAAAGATCCACGCTGGCTCTTATCTCAACCATGCCAAGCTTATTCTCGCCAACTGCCCCGCTCTCTTCCAGCGAAACTAATTGAGGCTTCCTGTCCCTTCGGCTATAAGCGGCCTTTTCAACCTCCGGGCTCAGTGATTCCTGGGCATACGCATCTTTTATAAATACATCCAGCCATGTTCCCTGTTTTCCGGCAGCTGGTTTATTCTCATTTCCGGAAACTATATCCTCAATGGCATCAATATCCTTTGCAACATGCTGGTAGATATCCAGTCTCATCGATATATCCAGCTTTATCGGATCTTTTGGCGCTTCTACCCTTACTCTCGCGCATCCAAAAAAAGCAACCAGCACTATAAACGTTATAAAAATCTTCTTCATGGTTTCTCCTTTCCTTTGTTAAAGTTATGCAATACAACTTGAAGGTTCCTCTTGCCAGAGGCACCTTCAAGTTTTAAATCCAAAACCAGATTGCCTGTTTCTGCGGATAATTTGACTGTTCCCTTATTATAATTGTAATTCCTGAAACTTTCCACTATTATATCAAGCGGCTGATTTGATTGTTTGGCGACATTTTCCAGAAAGGTTTTATCGTTTATGATAAGAATGCCTCCGCTAGAGTCCGTATGGAAATCTCCTTTTATTTCTTTTATTTCCTGACCCATGCCTGACATGGAAAATGTGCCTTCCAGCCTGCCTGTCATATCAAACTTTTCATTGAGCTTCATGTCATCCACAAATTTTTTAATTTCCAGGCTCTGGCTATTCAATCTGAGGTTGTAATTCATCTTTTCATCCAGAGAAATATTAAATTCTCCTTTGACATTGCCATTAAGAAAACTGACAAGCATAGGGTTTATATTGAAGATATTTCTTTTTAGCCCGGCTTTCCCGGAGACATCGCCTATTTTCAATTTATTATAATTGACAGCCTTTATATAAAATTCTCCCGTATCCCGACCTTGAGCTGCGTTTAAAATTATACCCTCTGCCTGAAATAAATTCGTATCCAAGGAAGAGATATTCAGTTTTACGTAATCTATGATTTTAGCTGGGATATCCACCTGGATAGATGCAATTGCCTTTATCTTTATGCCGGGTTTATTGAAATCCAGATTCGCATTAAACGCTTCTATTTTTTCTATTTTCTTTTTAAGTATTGAACGCAGTTTATAATAGACTCTTACCTTCTCTATTTTTACATCATAAGAGTTTTTTTCTCTGATTTTTACACCTTGGAATTCTATAAAATCTTTTGTCAGCCTGAAGTCGGCTACGGAGCTTTCCTTAAAAATCTTCTGGAGTTCCTTGTTGATTATTGGACGCAGGATTGGTTTGGCACAAAAATATCCTGTTATTAAAAGCGTAACTAAGAATACGATGATAATGCAGGATATTTTTTTAAACAAGCGAAGAAGGCCCTTTAAAATCTTTTTATCCTTAAGAATATCTGCATGAACAGAAAAACTATTATCGCAAAAAGTATAGCAGATATGACAACTGCCAATGGTATCAAAAGGATTATCATGTAGATAAAGGCGGCCTTTGCTAAAAATACATGGCCATGGTCAATCGCCCATAACCTTATAAATAACGCTATTAAAAATGATATAAATCCGCCCGGTATAAAATATGTCATGCGCATAGCTTGACCTCACATATATCCGTATTCTTTAAGTATGTCTTGAAAATCGCTCGCCTTAGCTCTATCCTTTGCTACGTATTTCCCTATTATATCTGTTTCTACATTTATAAAATCGCCTTTTTTCTTTGTAGAAAATGTGGTGTTCTTAAGCGTATGCGGTATAAGATAAACTGTAAAATCTTCTTTTCCCACGCCTGATACTGTAAGGCTCACCCCGTCAACGCCCGCAGAGCCTTTCTCTACCACAAAACACATATATTCTTTTGGAAGCGATATCCTGAATCCGACGCTTTCCTGTTTTCTGGATATATCTACGATAGTGCCCTTGTAATCCACGTGCCCCGTAAGAAAATGCCCGCCTATCCTGGAATCAGCTTTCATACTTCTTTCCAGGTTTACGGAATCATTGGTTTTCAGGTGGGCTATAGTGGTCCTTGTAAGTGTCTCGGGTATTACGTCAAAACTTAAAATATTTCCGTTTATCCCAACTACGCTCAGGCATGAGCCGTTCACGCAGATGCTGTCGCCTATCTTAGCGTCAGAACACACCTTCTCCGATCTTATCTTAAGCAGCGCCCCTGCACCTGTTTTATTTATACTCTTAACCACGCCCATCTCTTCAACAATCCCGGTAAACATCCCCTACCCCCCTCCCAACAACTTGACACTCTGACAATGTAAGTTTTGTCAACTTTATACCGCATAGACCGCGATACAATCTTGACACTCTGACAATGTAAGTTCTGTCAAGTTTTTGGTTCGCCGCTGACTAAGATATCGCCTTCTATCTTCTCAACTTTTACGTTTTTCAATTCTATGGCATGGTTCACTTTATCCACGCCCTTGCCTTCGACCGAAGTCACTGCGTTTCTGCCGCCTATAATTTTTGGAGCTATAAAAAATAAAATCTTATCAGCAAGGCCTTGCTCTAAAAATCCCGCTATGGTATCGCCCCCTCCTTCTACTAATAAGCGGCTGATCTCAAGCTCTGCCAGTTCTTTTAAAAGCCACCCAAGGTCAATCCTGGAATTCTTGCCCGGGCAGGCTATAATAAGGATCCCTCTTTTATTGAGCCTCTCTGCTTTTTTCAATATATGAAGATCTTTTAATGACTTTTTTAAGATTGCCACTATATTCAGCGCGGGAGATTTTTTTGAAAAAATATTCGAGTTCTCTGGAACCCTTAGCTTCGAATCCAATACAATCTTTATCGGAGATTTATTCTTTCTTGAAGTCAGAATCGGGTTATCCCTGATTATTGTATTTACGCCTACCAGCACAGCGTCCATCCCACTGCGCAAGGTGTGCGAATAATCTCTGGAAGCATCCGTTGTAATCCATTTTGAGTCCATCGAGTTTGTGGCAATTTTACCGTCCAGGCTCTCGGCGGCCTTTATCGTAACAAAAGGCATCTTCTCCGTAACATATTTTATAAAAACTTCGTTTAACTTCTCTGCTTCTTTATTCAAAACTCCTACCCTGACATTAACGCCGTTTCTCTCCAATTCTTTTTTGCCTTTTCCGTTATTTAAGGGGTTCGGGTCTATCATTGAGCAGTAAACTTCTTTTATTCCGCTTTTTATAATAGCCTTTGAGCACGGAGGAGTCCTTCCTAAATGCGCGCATGGTTCAAGATTTACATAAAGCGTTGCGCCTTTCGCCTTCTCGCCGGCTCTTTTTAGCGCAATTGCCTCTGCGTGGAGCCCGCCCGGCCGGACGTGATAAGCGCTTGCTATAATTTTTCCATTCTTGACAACCAACGCCCCTACCATAGGATTAGGACTGGTGGTTCCCCTGCCTTTTTCAGCCAGCTCCAAAACCTTTTTCATAAAAAATTCATGTCTATTCATAACACATACCTTTGTTCAACCTGGGCAACTTCGCAAGTTGCCAATATGGGCAACTTGCGAAGTTGCCCAGGTTCATGCTAAATAGGAAGCTTGCCTCAACTTCTCCACCAGTTCATACGGAATCCTCACCTTGCCCAGCAACACCTCTTTTTTGCCAAGCCCGTGGCAGTCAGAGCCGCCTGTTATAAGCAGGCCGTATTCTTCGGCTAATTTCTTGAATTCGGAAGACTCCGCATTATTATGGTCGGAATGGTAAACTTCTATGCCCTGCACTCCTTCATTTACAAGTATCTTCACGGTATCTTTCAGAGGCATGGTTTCCGTACTGATTGTTTTAGGATGGGCAAGTATGCTGACCCCGCCTACAGCCTTTATTATATCCGATGCCTCCCTGGGAGATAATTTGAATTTTTTTACATATGCAGGAGAATCGTCGCCGATATATTTTGTAAACGCTTCTCTGGTACATGCCACCTTTCCTTTTTTATACAAAAGATTTGCTATATGCAGTCTTCCTATAGATCCGGTGCACGGTCCTGCAATCTCCAGCAAATCCTCGTATTTTAAATCAATGCCCTGTTCGCTCAGCCTTCTCAGAATCTCCTTTGCCCTTTCTTCTCTGACCCTGCAAAGTTCTTTCAGTTTTTTTGCAAATGCCTCATTCTGCCAGTCTATAAAGTACCCGAGCATATGTATCTCATCGTCATCGAGTTCCGCAGTTAATTCCACGCCCGGAATAATCTCTACGCCCGTATCCTTTGCTAATCTTATAGCTGGCGCAATCGCAGCGCAAGTGTCATGATCTGTTATTGCAATAGCGTCCAGGCCATTCAGCTTGGCTAATTCGATGACCTTTTCAGGGGAAAAGGTGCTGTCGGAAATATTTGTATGAACGTGGAGATCGGCTACTTTTCCCATTTGCCCTTTAGTTCTACTTTTTTTATTTTATCGAGTATCCCGTTGACGAATTTTCCTGAATCAATATCCCCGTATTTCTTGGCAAGCTCTATCGCCTCGTTTATAGAGACATTTGGCGGAATATCTTCCCTGTAAAGCATCTCGTACACAGACATGCGCATTATATTTCTGTCTATGACAGCCATTCTGGAGATGTTCCAGTTGTCCGCATATTTTGAAATAACCTCATCTATTGGCTTAATATTTTCGCATGTGCCCTTTACCAGGGTTTCGGCAAAATCACAAGTTTCTTTATTCGTAAACTCAGCCGCCTCAGACCAGAAATCCTTAAGGCTGGAATCCACGGACTCCCTGGAAATCTCTATCCTGTAAAGAATTTTTAAAGCGCATTCCCTTGCCAATGTCCTTTTACGCATATTAAAGCTCCGCCACTAGGTTTGCCATTTCGATAGCTGAACGGGCTGCATCGCGTCCTTTGTTGCCCTGTTTTGTGCCGGCCCTTTCTATTGCCTGCTCTATTGAATCAGCCGTGATAATTCCGAATATCACAGGTATACCCGTATTCAAAGAAACATTTGCAATGCCCTTGGATGCCTCGCTTGCAATGTAATCAAAATGAGGCGTTGCCCCTTTTATTATAGTGCCCAGGCATATTACAGAATTGTATTTTTTGCTCTTTGCCATATGGCTTGCAAGGACCGGTATCTCAAATGCGCCGGGAGCCCAGACAACTTCTATATCGCTATCCTTTGTGCCATGCCTGGTAAGTTCATCAACACACCCATCCAACAGCCTGTTGGTAATAAAATCATTGAACCTGGATGCTATGATACCAAATTTCCTGCCTTTTGCAACAAGTTCGCCCTGAATTACTTTGTACATACAGCACCTCCCTTTTTTAATTTTGTTTAAACCTATTCATCCTGATTACCGCTGATTTTCATATTTACCAATTTACCATATAAAATCTTCGGCATATATTTCAGATATCTAATATAATACCTCCTCCGGGGAATATCCAAACGGTCCCGCGCAAATATTGTATAAGGATATTCGATTAAAGCTGGATTGATCGGCGGAAAAAACAGAAATATTTTCTTGCTCAATATCCAGTCAAACAATTTTGCAGGCAGCAGATGATACAGCACTAAAAGCAAATGATATTTCTTTTTTTGCTTTGCATGTATGTTATTATATAAAGTATTGGCTGTATTGTGCGGTTCTTCCTCCAATCGCTCTATATCTTCTTTCTGCAGTATCCCATTTCTTTCTGCTATTTCTACAATAGAAGTCCGTGGATAGTATACAAGCCAAAAGATACAAATTCTATGGGGTTTGCATCTTGTATAAAATTCAGCCATTTTTAATAATTCGCCTCTTTCCTCTCCAGGATATCCAATAATATTATCAACAACCACCCGGATATTGTAATGCCGGCATAAATTGATCGCCTCGATAATTTGTTCATTGCTTTCGCTTCGATGAAATACATCTTTTCTTACTTGAGGCGTAATGCTCTGAACACCCAGGCACAGCTGATAACAGCCTGCCTCTTTTAGGTAAACCGCCACTTCCTCATCGACACTATTAGGAGAACCGAAACAATACAAAGGGACGCCTATCTCTTTTTTGTATCTCCGTGAAAATTCTTTAAGCCAATTCTTGTTATATGTGAAAAGGTCGTCATTTATTCTAAGCAGCCTGAAATTGTATTTCCTCTTTGCCTGTTTTAATTCTTCCAGCACATTATCCACGCTTCTCAATCTTATCCTCTTAGGTTCGCTGGAATATACCTTGTCCATAACCGAGTTATAACAATATGAACAGCTGTTAATGCACCCCCTCCTTGTGATGATTGTATACCCGCTTCTGTATGCCGGTATTTCTCTGTAATAGAGGTCTTTGTCCGGAAAAGGCAAAACATCCAAATCATCGATGTATGGCCTTACAGGATTCTTTATGACCTGCCCATCTGTTTTGAACCAGACATTCCGGGTTGAATAATCAACCTTTCCGGATTTTATACCATTAGCTAAATCTAGAAATGCAAATTCACCCTCTCCTACCACCACGGAATCGATGCATTCCTGCTTTATGACTTTATCCGGAACAGAAGTAGGATGTATGCCTCCGAATGTTATATGGGCCGTAGAAAATAATCTGGTCTGCCTTGCCAAATTTAAAGCCCATGCATAATTTGCGCTTACGACTGAAAAAGCTACTATTTGAGGTTTAAATTTTCTGATTCGGTTTATAATCCACCGATCATAATTAAACACTTTATTCAGATACTTCACTCTTAAAAATGGATCGTCAAATAATTGCGGGTCAAAAGCAAGCTCTGTTTGAAACCCGTGTTCTTTCAAGACCGCTGAGAGATATTCGATACCCAGATTTTCGAATCCGCCATAAATAAACATTATTCGCACGATCTATACCTCTTCAATTCCAAAAATTGTTTAACAATTCCCTTATAGCAGTCGGCCTGCCGGAATATGCAAGCTGAAGCTCTAGAGAAGCAGTGCATAAGCAGCGCTTGCAGCTTTTGACAGGCATACAGCTCATAACATCCTTCAATCTCGATACCAATGGTGAAGCATCTGAGCCTACAGGATAAGGTTTGTCCGCTGTACCGGAACACCTGTACATATTGCCGGCAGGGTCAATGCGAAAAAGCAGCAAACCGGCACAACATGCCAGCTTAGAGACTGCGGGATAATTTTTTAAATAGCGTAAACCTGCGATGGAATTGATTATCCTGTTCTTGTAATCAGTTTTTTTGTATTGTATCAATTTTTCGATTATTTTTACATATTGACCTTGCGGGCAAATAGCATCTTCAATATTTTTCGAACCGCTCAAGAGATTATTGACCGGCTGAAATTTCACAGGTATATCAAGATCGGAAACCAGAGATAATATAAAATCCACACAATCAAGATTGTATCGTGAAAGGGTGGTATTAAGCGCAATATCTATTGCGAGCTTTTTTGATATCTCAATCGCATGGATGACTTCGCGGTAACTGCCCTTTCTCTGCCGGATATCATCATGAATATCCTCCGGCCCGTCAAGGCTGATTTTAACAAAATCGACTTTCTTCAGCCATAGCGATCTTTTTTCGAATAACGCGCCATTGGTAATTACAGTAACGAAGATATTATATCTTTTACACTTATCTATAATCTCTCCCAGATCTTCTCTTAAAAGAGGCTCTCCTCCTCCAAAATTAATTCTCTTCATCCCTAAGCTGTGTAATCCATCGATCAATAACATTGCCTTTTGTGTATCCAGTTCTTCTGGCCATTGCGCGGTTATGCCGCAATATTTACAGTCACTGTTACATCTATTGGTTATATCCCATCCTATGAACAAGGGGGTTCTTTTTTTAAACAATTTTGCATTTAAAAATGCCCTCATATAAAAAAGCAGGTTATTCTCGCTCATAAAATATCCTTACAAAATAAATTATTAAAAATAACCTCGTATTTGAGATCATACAATAAATTCAATTCAACTCTCTGGGCACACCAGCATTTTGTGCACATAATATCGGGAAGGGCACAGAATGCTTCTTTTAAGCCGATTTTCTGCGCGTTGAAACATACTTTATCATTGCGATTGCATAAACATATATCGCCATCGCTTTTAATCCTGCAGGAGATAAATCCGGAGGCACACCTTATCTTCCGGTCATGCGGCCAACGATAAAGATGATTCAATGCAGTTATAGAACTGGTGATCGTGGTCTTTCCCGCCCCTTTTTTTAAACTAATTATTTCCTTTATGGCTTCCTTATATCTCTCTTCCGGAGGAGCCAGGAGGTTCTCCTCATTTCCATACAGCATATGCAAAGCCACCGGCTGGAATGTCAGGGTAGCATCGAATCTTTTGGCTTGAGCGGTCAAAAAAACAATATGCCCTAAATTTAAGTTTGACAGGGATACTGCAAAATTTAATCTTATCCCGTGTGCGCGTATGGTTTCTGCGGCTTCCATTACCCTGTCGTATGAACCTTCTCCCCGGATATGATCATGTACAGCTTTAGGGCCGTCTAAACTTAAGATGATCAAGTCTGCATTTTTGATTGCATCAAATTTTTCTTTCAGTATCCATCCGTTAGAGTTGACAGAGACATTGATAAATTTTTTCTTACAGCAATCTATTATCTCATGGATATCGTCTCTCAACAAGGGCTCCCCTCCGGTAAAAGAAATAAACCTGGTACCCAAATTACCCAATTCATTTATCATTCGCAAGATTACGTGTTTTTCCAGGTCCCTTCCGGATATTTTCCGGATACTGCAATATTTGCAATTGAGGTTACAACGTGCAGTCAAAGCCCACCCCACAAAGAGAGGAACTTTAATCCCAAAAAATTTTGCTTTACATAAAGCTAAAACGGATCCGCATGCATTCTTTAAATTCATACGCAATTATCATCCATATCTATATTATGAGCCTCAGCCCACGCATAAAAAGAGAGCAATCCGAAAATTTTCCAGCTATTGTCTTCCCTGTTTTCGCAATGCTGTTTAAGCAGATTATCTATATAATCCGGGTTAAAGCACCTTCCCGTCAACTTTGAAGAAAAAAAGACATCTTTGATCATCTCACGCCACTCGCATTTGATCCATTTGTTTAAGGGAAGAGTAAAACCGCGCTTATTACGATAAATTATTCTATCGGGTATGCGGCCTTTCATGATTTTTTTTAAGATATACTTGGTTGTAAACCCTTTTAATTTAAGGCGTAAAGGCAATCTTGCACAAAATTCCACAATTCTATAATCCAAAAATGGCACCCTGCCCATCATAGAAAAAGCTGAGGTCATGCTATCCATCCTTTTCAACATAGAACTCAACAATACTTTTTGGTCTATATATAAAAATTTTTCTATAGAAGAACTTGCGGCAATACTATCATAATAAAAATTATACATAGAAAAGGGGTCTCTTGAATTCATCCGTTCAAATACATAAGGAGAGCATAAATTGCGTTTTTCCTGCTCAGAAAAAACTTCGCGCCAATAAAAATGGGCCTTTAATGCAGGAAACTTGGCGCCATTCAGGAATTTTTTCATTTTGAAGGCAAGGCCCGCCGGTTTTTCTTTAACAACTAATTTCCGAGCCATGTTATCTGCTGCATAATCCCGGATACGACTCGGCATTATCTGATAAAGGCTTAATAGCCTGTCTGCAATATATGTATCATAACCCGCTAATGTCTCATCAGCGCCATCACCTGCGAAAACTATTTTTATTGAATTGCTTGCAAAATGAGATATAAAAAAAGTAGGAATTATAGTCGGGTCCGCAACCAGATCATCATTGAACCACATTATTTTTTTCAGGGTGTTGATATCGATTTTGCCGGCTTCTAAAATCATGTCCTCATGGCGGGTCCCGAGTTTATCGGCAATCCATTTTGCATATATCCTGTTGTCATCGAAAGCATTTTCTTTAAATCCCAGCGAAAAGGTTCTTATTTCCGGAAAAGATTTCCTGGTAAAGTAAGTTAAAGCGCTGGAATCCAACCCGCCGCTCAAAAAAATCCCCTTAGCATCATCTCCGACCAGTCTTTTTTGTATACAATCCTCCAGGAGATGCAGAAATTCTTCTTCATAATAGCTATCATCTTTTTTCTGGCGTATAACATCTATCGGGATGTCCCAATATTTAAATTTCAAGAGGCCTGCAGGAGAGTAAACCAGATAACTCCCTGCTTCCAATTGCTCGATGCCCTTGATTAAAGTCCGGGCACCGGAAGTATAGTTAAGAGAAAGGTATTCATTAAACGCTTCGTAATCCAGATGCTTCGGCGTCATCTTGCTTGCAAGCAGGGATTTCAGCTCAGAAGCAAATAAGAATACGTTATTATGGAGGCAGAAATACAGAGGTTTTACACCCATATGATCTCTTGCCAAAAAGGCTGCGTTGGAACGTTTATCAAAAATAGCAAAAGCAAATATGCCATTAAACCTCTTTAAGCAATCAGTGCCCCATTCCAGATAGCTATTGAGAAGTACTTCTGTATCGCAATCGGATTTGAATATATATCCTTTTATCTCCAATATCTTCTTTATCTCCAAATAATTATATATTTCTCCATTGTATACTATGCTCACCAATCCGGTACTATCTGTTGCCGGCTGATACCCGCTATCCACAGAACCAATGGTTTTTAATCTTCTGTGCGCCATTCCAAAATTATTATCACATAAAATCCCAGAACCATCCGGGCCTCTATGCGACAACGCATCCGACATCCTTTCCAATACGCTTTTATCTATAGCTCTATTGTCAAAAAAATTAATATATCCCCCGAATCCGCACATGCTCGCCTTCCTGTTTAAAATTACCCAGCTATATAGACAGCGTTGTTTCTGAACTATTTCTTAACGGCTCCATAATTTTATATTTTTTTCTTAAAAGATATATACGCATAACTGCGTTACCGTATTGAAAAGGCCCGTCAGCAATAATTTTATACTCCTTAAAAGAATCTACAAATTTATACAATTTCCGGTATGCTGGCTGCAATTTGGAAGAATCACCGCCTAATCTATTGACGAAATCTTCGTATCCCTGGCGATCTATCCATAGCTCCGGCGTATTGTAGTTTACAATAAGCCCCTCCATGCCTTCTTTTTGATAAGCGCTGCGCCACATGTAAATAGTGCTGACAGGAGGATTTACAAAGGAATGATCCAGGATAGACATATCTTTATTTACTAAAAATAACTTGTTTTTTACTGCATCCAGGGGGTAATTAACTACGATTAAATAATTAAATGTTTCGAAAAAATCTAAAAAATCAAAAGGATTTTGAAAAAAACTGGGCATGATAAAAGCATGGGGCATTTCCATCTGAAAAAGATAACACAAAAATATACCTTCATCCATTCCCCATACGCCTTCTTTTCTTATTATACCGATTCTTTTCTCTGTATCGGGGACGTTTTCTAAGGCATGTTTAAAGTTATTGACGGTACTTACATTAAGGTAAAGAGGCTTAGGCTTCCTGATTTCTGATTCATGCTTATTATAAAACCATGACAAATAGAAAAACTGGCTTAACGCCAGGACGGGTATAATAAGCTTTGCTATGCGCGCAATCTTACAATTGAATTTTTGCCTATTTTCCATAAACCAATCTGACAACCCAATAGCTGATATCAAAGCAATGGCTGGAAAAGCAGGGAAAAAATATTTTGCATACTTATTTGAAATTAAAGTAAAAATAACGTAACTTATAAAAAACCACGATAAAATAATTGTTTTCTCAAATGTAATTTTTTTTAAAAAATAAGCTAAGCCGAGTACAAACAGTAGGAAAAAGGGAATGCCTGTATATTTTATTACAGCGTCCAGGTAAAAAAATGTTTTTGAAAAAAGGCCTCCGGGGACATTATTTAATACTGAGGTTTGCAACTGCGAAAATGACAATGTGTTACCAATGCAGTGAGGTTCAAAAAAGTGCTTCAAAAATGTAGCGTAGATTTTATTTATATTACCCCACCACCAAAAAGCAGAGATTGCAAAAACCGCGATCAAAAAAAGAGCGATATTCAGCAAAATCTTTACTTTTGATATGCCAATTTTCCTTTTTCGCCCCAAACTAGCCCGTACCAGGACAATAAGCAATGGGCCTATTACAAAAAAAAGTATCTGAGGTTTAATCAGCATCCCCAACCACAGCGAGACACCGGAAATAATCGATAGCATGCGCTTGGAGAAACATTCTGAGTAGACAATCGTACAGATACACAAAGAAACAAAAGCCATTAGAGGAAAATCATGGCCATATCCCCTGCTTACAGCAAAGGCAACTGGATACATGGAAATCAAAAATGCTGATAAAAGCCCTGTCACAGGCCCTCTAATTTTTGTTCCGAGGTAATAAACAGAGAATATCAGTATGATAAAATACAGCATATTGGATAGCTTAGCGGAAATAACTGAAAATCCGAATAAATACATCCAGATAGACGATATGAAATAGATAAGACGCGGAGAATCTACGCCTAAATAAGAGTTACTACCGGTGTGAAGGATGCCCCCTAAACCTTTTATTATATCAAAAAAAGATTTATTTCTTTGGAATACATCAATAAAATCTAGAAATACCTTGATTAAATTATTTATTTTACAATATTCGGCTACTGTAACTGAATTATAAATATCCTGTTTAATCCATATAAAATTTGTAATAAAAAGAAAAGAGATAAGAGACATCAAAAGTATAAAAGTTACTCTATGAGAGGCAAATGAGTTGGATTTAGTAACTATCATGGGATCCTTGGCAATACAACATAAGGTTATTATTAGCTTACCATTTTAATTTATGCCCTAATTTCTCTTTTTTGGTTTTCAGGTATCTGATGTTAGCGGAATTAGGCTGGACTTCCATGGGCACCCTTTTTACCACCTTGAGCCCATAACCGGATAAGCCTACTATTTTGCGCGGATTATTTGTAATAAGCTGGATCGTCTTTAATCCCAAATCTGCAAGTATTTGCGCACCTATGCCATAATCCCTTAAATCAGGCTTAAAACCAAGCTGCTCATTAGCCTCTACTGTATCAAGGCCTTTATCCTGCAGAGCATATGCCTTTATCTTGTTCACCAGCCCTATACCGCGGCCTTCCTGCCTCATATATAAAAGAACGCCTCTCTCTTTTTTTCCTATAAGTTTTAAGCTCTTATGAAGCTGTTCTCCGCAATCGCATCTTCTGGACTCAAATATATCCCCTGTGAGGCATTCTGAATGTACGCGCACTAAAACATCCTTTTTCCCTTTCACATCGCCTTTTACCAGCGCAATATGCTGATACTTATCAATGGTTGATTCATAAAGGTACAATTTAAACATCCCATAATCCGTAGGGATCCGGCTGGAGGCAACGCAAGTCACAAACTTTTCTGATTTACGCCGGTAATTAATTAAATCTGCAATTGTGCCTATTTTTAGCTTATGCTTTTTTGAAAATTTTTCCAGGTCTTTCTGCCTTGCCATTGTGCCGTCATCATTTATTATTTCGCATATAACCCCTGCCGGATATAATCCTGCCAGCTTCATCAGATCAACGCATGCCTCTGTATGGCCCGCGCGGGTTAAAACTCCGCCGGATTTTGCCCGCAGAGGAAACACATGTCCCGGACGCGCAAGATCATCAGGCCTTGTCTTAGGATTTACAAGGCTCTTTATAGTAACTGAGCGGTCATGAGCAGATATACCGGTAGTTGTCCTTTTTTTAGCGTCTACAGAGATAGCCCATGCGGTCTTAAATGTATCCTGGTTATCCTCAAACATTGGATGAAGCCCAAGTTCGTCAAGCCTTTTGCCTTCCATAGGCATGCACACAAGGCCTCTTGCATATTTTATAATGAAATTTATTGCGGAAGGCGTAACAAAATCAGCTGCGATGACAAGATCTCCCTCATTTTCGCGGTCTTCGTCATCAACAACAATGGCCATCCTGCCTTTTTGCAAGTCTTTGATAATTTCAGGTATTGTATTGAATTTCATAATAATCACTCCGTTCATCTCTTAACCACTTTAACCGCGCAGCTCGCTTAGGCGACCTGCGCGGTTAAAGTTACGGTTAAGCTGTGCTTGGCAACTTCGGAAGCCAACTGATGGTCCTAAAAATAAATGCCCGAAAAGACACTCTTCGGGCAATAAACCAATTCCTTTTCT
>Ga0172369_10001733_pt1 | contig 31162 bp, 32 predicted proteins | sample LakKiv25m_FD_114539 | JGI IMG/M metagenome (GOLD analysis project Ga0172369, IMG submission 114539) | Freshwater microbial communities from Kabuno Bay, South-Kivu, Congo - kab_022012_11.25m | ecosystem: Environmental > Aquatic > Freshwater > Lake | place: Democratic Republic of the Congo... | reverse complement strand
TCCAGATAAAATTACTTCTTTCTTACTTGGAGTTAGTATTGATATTTTGTTGTGATCATATTTTTTATAAACTGTTGCTGAACTTCCCGCGGTTCTAATCATCTTTCCTCCATCTCCAGGGTTAAGTTCAATATTGTAAACGTTTGTTGCTAATGGTACGTTTTTCAACATCATTATATTTCCTTGCTTTGATTCTTGAGCGTCAATTACTATCTTTTCTCCTACTGTTGCACCATTAAATGCTGCGTTGTAAAATATTTCATTTCCGGCCATTACTTTTATCAAGGGTGCTGAGTGTGCTGCTGAGTGAATAATATTCATAATGGTTGCTTCTCCTTCGTGCATAGGATATTTTATTTTATATTGGAATGCCTGTTTTCTAACTCTATATGTTAAGCTTCCGTGCCCTCTTGCCTGTGATATAATTCTCTTACCCATTTTACGAAGCAATACCTCTTATTGCGAGTAATTGAAAAATTTTATTTTTCATATTAGATCATTCCTAATTTAGTGGCAACGTCAATTGCTGGATTTGCCGAATTTAATTTAACATAAGCAAACTTCTTGTTTTGCTTTATGTGTGTTCTGACTAGTTTGACTTTAACTGAAAATATTTTTTCTACTTCTGCTTTTATTTCATCCTTTGTTGCTCTTCTTTCTGTTTCAAATAATAAAGTATTATCTAATTCTATCATTTTAACTGCTTTTTCTGATGTGACTGGATGTAATATCATGTTACTTCTTTGCCTCCAATTCCTTTAATGCCTTTTCGGTATATGCTGTGATTCTTCCCATAGGATAAATGTCCTCGATGCATATGTCTTTTGCTGAAATGACTTCTACTCCTGGGAACTTTATGTTTTCGTCTTTTGATTTGACTAAAAGCAAACCGGCATTTGATTTGTATTTTCTTCCTCTTGTCTTTCCTCTTCCTGCTCTTATTTCTTTGTTTCTGAAAACTAAATGAGAAACTTCGTGAAATATTTTATTTAACATTAAGAGCATAGCTTTTGCTTTAATATTGTCTAACTTTGATTCTATAACTATTGGGAAATTCAAAGACAATTTCTTTCCAGATAATGTTGCGTATCTTTGTGTTACTTTATCTTTAGAAGTTGTTGAAGCGAAGCAAGTATTCATTGCTAATTCTGCTTCTTTCTTATTCATTTTTCTTGGTCTCTCTGTCAAACTTGGACCGTGAACTCTCCTTCCACCTCTTGCTCCTGAAACTTCCGCACCTACCCAGTTGAATTGTGTTCCTCTTCTCCACATTACTTTTCTTGGAGCTCTTGAAATTCCTTTTCCGTAATGTCCTTTCCATTCATGTCTTCTATGAGAAATTGTTCCTGATGCTGAATGTCTTCTTCCTGCCTCTGGTTTATGAGAATATGGATGTTTATGTTCAAATTTATCAATTTCATAATACTTTGCTGCAACATCTTCTCTTATTGGTGTGTCAAATAATTCTGGAAGTGTAATGTCTCCTTTCTTCTCTCCATTAACTGAATATAATGTGGCTTTCATTGCAATATCTCCTGAAATTCGTATTTCTTTTTAGCCTGATATCTTGTAGGGCGGAATGATGGTGTAATAAGAATTTGTCTCTTTGATGGGCCTTGAACTGAGCCTTCGACGATTAAATATGCTGAATTTATTTTTCCATAGTGCTTAAATCCTGTTCCTTTATTAATGTCTTTTTCTGCGATAGTATTAGAAGTAAGAACTTTTTGATTGTAATGAACTCTTGAGAACATTCCTAATTGTCCTGCCATTGGAGTTCTGAATGTGACTCTTGCTGGATGCCAAGGAGCTAATGAGCCTGGTCTTCTTACTCCTTTTTCAGATTTATGAGCTTTTAATGTTAGTCCGTGTCTTTTTATCGCGCTTACTAACCCTTTTCCTTTTGTTGAACCTCTTACATCAACTAAATCGTATTTGAAGTCCTTTATTGTGATTTCTTTTCCTACTAGTGATTTAATATAAGCTAATTTGTCTTTTGCACTGACTGCAAGTTCGATTAAATCTGGGGTTTTCTTTAATTCTGCTTGACTTGGAATTGAATAAACAATAACTCTTATGTCTTCAAATTCTTTAGGTGCTTCTGCATCTAATGTCTTTAATTGTTTTGGAACTTTCAATTGTCTCTTTAATTCTTTATCGTTTGAGACAACTACTTCTTTCATAACTTTTCCGTGTTTGTAGAATCTTACTGAGAATACTTTCATGTTTGGAGCTTCTAATATTGTTACAGGGATTGCAATTTTCTTTCCTTTTGTCATTGAATTTGGAGTTTCGTCTTTAACTAAGGCTGTAGCCATTGTTGCTTTGTATAGAATATAACCTAACAATCCCTCGTGCTTTCCATCGACTTTTATTGGTTTCCAGTTAACACTAGGAATTAGCTTTTCTGCCCTCTTTCGAGGCCAGTATTGCAAACTGCTCCATCTTGGTCTTTTTGGTGCTCCCATGTTTGTTTATAGTGTTGACTATTTTGTAATTTGTTAAGTTTCAACTCAAAACTAAAACCTCATCATACATTATCTTAGCTAAGTATGAATGTTCTGAGGTATTATCAAAAAACCTTTCGGTTTTTTGGAACAGAAAATGTATCAGCATTTTCTGTATCAGTACCTTTCGAACCTTTCTTTGCGTTCAATTAGATTCAAATGGATGTATTTTGGAGGGTATTTAAAGCTTATGGCGAGGGTGCATTGTTGCATTGTCGGGTGCTGGATTGAATAAAAAAATTAAGTCTTGCTCATTTTGATTAAACTTAACCACTTATTTGTGCTTAAACACAATTCAGGAATAGCTTCTTCAGACGGAGTTTTTCCATATATTCCTTGATGCTTTCTGACAAAGTTATAGTAGATTTCCATTCCTTTCATGATGGCTCTTGCACTTGCTAAACTTCCATGAAAGCCACGCATGATCTTTGTTCTGTCTCTTATTGTGTTATGCAGTCTTTCTATTTTGTGGTTAAACCCCCTTTCAGATGCTATAACTACATTATGAATAATTGGGCTTTTGTGGTTCCAGTGAGTTTTAAGCCCAAAACTTTTCTTTAAAACTCTTTCATAACCTTGTAAGCCATCTGTTGTAACTACTTTAATCTGTTCTCCTGTTGCCAACTTTCCTTTCTTTAGAACCTTAGTTAAATTTTCTATTGTCCTGCTTTTCATATAATCAGAAGCAACCACAAAACGAGTTTCAGTATCCATTACATCCACAAACCAATTCTGTTCTCCTAATCTGTGATATTCCATTTCATCAGACATTAATTCTTTTCCAGACTTAATTTGAATATTATCTGTTAATGTGCCGATCATGTTTGCATATTTTACAATCCATCTATAGATAGTAGAATAATGAGAATTTTTAGGAGCAAACATCTGTAAATGCTCTTGTATTTTTCTTAATGACATTCCAGCATAATACATATTCATGCAAGAAGTGATTTTATTCTCGTGGTTTTTCATTTTCCAAAAACCATCATCTATTGAAAATCTATGAGAACAATCCTTACATTTATATCTTTGAACTTTGCTTCTATTTTTTGTTTCTCTAACTCCGTCTTTTTTAATATTTTTTCCGTCGCATTTTTTACAAATAATTTCTTTTTCCATTCCATATACCTATGATAATATACTATAGGTATATATCTATTTAAATCTTTCGGTTATGCTATATTACTATAGTAAAGTATTTAAAGTAAGAAATTTATTAGATTAATATGGGCAAGAAAGAAATCAAAGTTTATGAGTGCAAATGTGAGAGGTGCGGGCATGAATGGATAACAAGAAGCGAAGAAACTCCTATTGTCTGCCCTAAATGCAAAAGCCCCTATTGGGATAAACCCTTAAATAAAAAGTAAACCTACTTTTTTCTTCGGAGATAAATAATAAGAATAACTCCGATTATAATTACTGCTCCGATTACTACTGGAATAATTAATTTGCTTTCAACATTACTTAAATCGTCTGCCGAATCACTACCAGAACCCTCAGAATCCTTTTTATCATCTGTATTTTGCGGAGTTTGTGCACTTGAAATTAATTCATGTAAACTTGAGATAGTTAAATTAGCTTTATTATTAGTAATAGAGTTAAGTTTAACCAATAAATCATAGTATTGATCATTATTAACATCAAATTTCTTTGATTCTCCAGTTAGAAGCGTTGCAGTTTGAGGAGTACTATTAACAATGATTATTGCGCTATTTGTAGTCAAATTGTTTAATGTGACTGTATGGCTTTGATTGCTAACACTAAATTTAATCTTTTCTCCTTTTACAAGCTCCTTTGAATAGCCTTGGCTAAATTGATCACTAGAGATAGTATAGGTGCTTAAACCTGTTCCACCACCTCCACCACTTCCTCCGCCAGTATCCTCCCCATCATCGCCCGAGTCCACACTTGCACCTACAACACTTGGCCCAATTCCTGAGAAATGAGGTATCTTAAACCATAACATTCCTAATGCCGTATTTCTATAGCATAAACTTTCACTTAAGTCGCTATCAGTAGTACTACAGAGAGCTCCGCTACCATCTGTATAATCGACATAATCTCCTTCTGCATAGGCTTCATAATCTGTTCCATCTAAAACATCCGTATCATTGACGCCCATCTCCCACTCAGGTGCAACCCAGCTTTCTCCATAAAACTTAGTTATATTAATTAAAGCATTCATACCGCTTGTTATAACCGAATCGTTATACGGAATCCCAATAAGAACATAATCATATATTTCAGGGCCCAAAGACCCAAATCTCCATGCTTCTTCTAATCCTCCATCACTTGAGTTTCCTGCTTCATCAAATACTGCATCAGGAGGTCCGGAAGCAAGCAAATCAACATTGATATATCTCACTGTAATGTTATTATCTGTTTTCCTTATTTCAAAGTCTAATTTTCCTCCGCCAAGAACAAGACCAAATGGATTCACCTCTTCTTCTGATTCTGGATCAAAGGGATAGCAAGATAGGTCTGGATAAGGAACACTACAACTTCCATCATCTTTATTGATATAAATCATCATCTTTATAAGACTATCATTAATTTCCTCTCCACTAGGTTTCCTATTTTCAAATGCACTCAAATTAAGATAGACAGTATCTTGTTGCAAGTCTGCTTGTGAAATCTTCTTTTTAAGAGGAGCATAATTTGAAGAAAATACTTGTATACTCTTTATACTATTATTAAAAACAGGAAGATAAAATGCTCCACCATCTCCTGTTCCAACAGGAGCCATCCAAGAAAAGCTAAGATTAGAGCCTGAAAAAGAAGAGTAATCTATCTCAATCTCTACATGAGCCTGACTAACAGCACTACCATTAGCAGTAACATTAAACTTTCTTTGTTTAGTCAAGAAACGTGAAGCATCTGTTTGAGTTTCGTACCCAATAGTTATATTTGTATCTTGACCAACGAGAGGGTATAATGTAAAGTTGGTTTCAGCTGGATTTTCTCCATATGTAAGAGAAACACTCTTAAAACCACCATAGTATACTAATGTTCCAGAATTATTAACACTGCCCGTAGCAAACAACAGCAAATCTGTCCCCAAGACAGAGGCAGGCAAAGTCATATTAAACTTTCCTGTTGTTAAATTATAACTGTCCGTAACTCTATTCGTTTGCCATTGCCCCATATTTGCAGGAAGAGTTCCCCCTTTATACACCATATTGCCTCCTTCGAATAAATAAGCTATAACTGTAAGATTAGTAAAATTTTGTTCGTCGACAGAAGTATTCCATTTTACATATCCTGGAAGTTGATTAAACTCAAGACTCATATTGGTATTAGATAAATTAACATACAATCCACCACCAACAGAACTTATAGTCGCATTTCTATCCCCTAGAGAGATATTGCTTCCAGAAACTAAATTATTTAAATCAAGAGTTGCAGGAAAAGAAGGCCCATTCCTGGGATAGATCATTAGAGAATAATTTCGTCCAGCAGGCAATGAAAAACTAACAGAATCTAAAAGACTATTCCAATCTTCTTTAACAGAATAACCTAATCTTGAATCTTTCACCTGATACATAAATTGATAAGCATTAGTTTCTGTACTTAATAAGGTCATATTTTTTGAAACACTTGACGCAAAAGTTAATTGATTTCCAAATGAAGATATTCCTGTAACAATTTCTCCTCCTGTAAAATTAGCAAACGTACTATCAGGACCGCAACTTAAATCTTCATAAGAATCTAAATAACAATAATATAATTGATATAATCCTGAATTATTTGTAGCAAAATAAATATTTCCATATCCGCTACTTGTAGACATTTTTCCTGCGCCGCCGTAACTAATAGAATAACTCTCAATAAATGTCAAGTTCGGATAAAACTTACCTACAATATGATCTCCGTCTGAGTTAACACCTGAAACAAATAGATAAGTATTATCGCCTGTCTTTGATCCAATAGTTATTCCTTGAACAGACGAATAATTAACAGTAGAATAACCTAATTCTGAGAAAGTTATGTTTTCAGTACAGCTTAAACTTCCCGCGCTCACAAAACATCTCTCTAGTCGGGTATCATTTACAAAATAATACGAATCGTTTTGACCTAATACTGACTGTCCCCAATTATATCTTTCCAAATCAACAATATTAGTTATATTCAAATCGCAGAAAGTTAAATTTACTGCTCTCGAGCTATTTAAGATTACTAAACAATCAGAATCGTTAACATAAGAATAGGTAATGGTTTTATTATCTCCTATTAAACCATAAAGTGAGCTTTCATTCACAATATCAAATCCTGTTTTGTAATCATTACCTAAAGAATAACTAGTTGAATAACTAATTTCATCACCCTCATGAGTATTTCCAATTACGCTTAGGTCTATATTAATAGCTTGTTTAAGATAAAATGTAATTGCACCCAAGTCACTAAACATAAATCCATCAAAACTCGGCAGGCTTTGCCCAATATACTCTGCATAAGTTCCTGTTCCAGAAGTTCCATTGTATTTTATAATTTCAGGGTTATACATGTAACTTGAATTATCCCAAGTATCATTTATTGTCAGATTAAAAAATCCATTTGAATCAGAAAGATTTGATAAAGTGACTATAGTAGAAGGCGGCCCTTCTCCATCCCAATAAGTTATTTCTAAACTAATATTAACATTTGACATATTAGTTCCATTTTGATATTTTGTATATCCTGCAAAATTAAATTCTGCAGATACTGAAGAAACACAAATAAGAGTAAGAAAAATTAAAGATACAAATGCAACAATAATCTCCTTTGTTTTCACCATCTTTTTATAATAATTTGAGTATTAAGAGGTTTATAAAGATTTCTTCTTGATTCTTATTTAGTCTTTATTGATTTTAGAACACCCGAAGATGCAACAATGCATGGCGAGGGGGTTTGAGGGTTTTTGCGATGGGTTTTTATAGTAAAAATGAAGCAAAGAGATATGTCAAAATACGATGTAATTGGTTTAGGAAACCCTATGGTTGAGATAGTTGTAACGGCAGAGGACAGGGAGTTAAAGGAGTTTGGAATAACTAAGGGAACGGGAAAGGCAGTAAACAACGAAGAACAGGATAAAATATTGGTTAAATATAGAAAAGTTGAGAAAACTGCGGGGGATTCCACTGCAAATACATTATCTGCACTTGCGATATTGGGGGCTAAAGTAGTTTATGTTGGTAAAATAGGAAATGATGAAGATGGAATTGTTTTTGATAAGACAATAAGAAATGATAAGTTAGTTTCTAGGACGTTAAGATGCGATTCAAAGACGGGAAGATGTATTGTTTTTGTAAGTAAAGATGGGCAGAGGAGCTTTGCATATAATCTAAGTGCTGCTCTTGACATAAAAAAAGAAGATATTATTGAAGAAGACATAAGAGAAAGCAGGATATTTCATTTTACAGGATATCAGTTGGCTGAACCGTCATTGAAAGAGGTCGCATTGTATATGTTAGAAATAGCTAAGAAAAAAGGATTGATGGTTTCTTTTGATTTTGCCGACGCTAATTTAATAAAATCTAATTTAAATGAATGGAAGAAGATTATCGATAAGTATGTTGATGTTATTTTTGCTAATGAAACAGAAGCAGAGGCATTTACGGGATTGAAAGCTGAAGAAGCTGTAAATGTAATAAAGAAAAATGCGATTGTTTGTGTTAAACTTGGAGAAAAGGGAAGTATAATAAATAATAAGGGAAAAATAATAAAGATTAATGCTAGGAAAACTAAGGCAGTTGATACAACTGGAGCGGGAGATGCTTATTCTGCTGGAATATTATATGGGCTTCTTCGAAATATTCCACTTGAGAAAGCAGGAGAATTGGCAAGTTATATTTCCTCTAAGGTTGTCGAACAAATTGGTGCTAGATTGAATAAGGAACATATTGAAGGGTTTGGGTTCTGAGATATTGATAAAGATTAATTTATTAAGAACATATTTAATTCTCTGTTAATAATAAAAATAGTCGTTATCGTTAATAGTTTTCATTTTTCTCAGCGAGAAAAATTAATATTTCTTATATAATTAAGTGGTTTTATTTCTTAATTTTGTAAAGATAAAGTAAGGTTTTCTAAACATATTTAAAGCATAAAATGGCAGTTAATATTATGGAATATAAGGTAAAAGACATTAATCTTGCTGATTGGGGTAGAAAGGAAATAGCTATTGCTGAAAAGGAAATGCCTGGACTAATGGCACTTAGAGAGAAATATGGAAAACAGAAACCGCTAAAGGGTGCAAGAATTATGGGAAGTTTGCATATGACAATTCAGACTGCCGTGTTGATAGAGACACTTAAAGAGTTGGGGGCAGATGTAAGATGGGCGTCATGTAATATTTATTCTACCCAAGACCATGCGGCTGCCGCAATTGCTAAATCTGGAACAAGCGTTTTTGCATGGAAAGGCGAGACACTAAAAGAATATTGGGAATTAACAGAAAGAGCATTAGACTTTGGAGCAGGAAAAGGCCCACAGTTGATAGTTGATGACGGGGGAGATGCAACGTTGATGATACATAAGGGAATTGAAATTGAGAACAACCCTAAACTTCTTGAAATGGATTACTCAAAAGAAGGAGAGGATTTCAGGGAATTAATGGGTTGTTTGAAGGAAATTTTTAAGAAAGACAAACAGAGATGGCATAAAATGGTTAGAGAAATTAAGGGAGTTAGTGAAGAGACAACAACGGGAGTTCATAGATTGTATCAGATGATGAAAGAGGGAAAATTATTATTCCCTGCGATAAATGTAAATGACTCGGTTACTAAATCTAAATTTGATAATTTATATGGATGTAGGGAAAGTTTAGCCGATGGATTGAAAAGAGCAACTAATATAATGGTTGCTGGAAAAACTGTTGTTGTATGCGGATACGGAGAAGTTGGAAAGGGATGCGCGCAATCAATGAGGGGATTTGGAGCTCGTGTGATTATTACAGAAGTTGATCCTATATGTGCATTGCAGGCGGCAATGGAAGGATACGAAGTTAAAACAGTTGAAGATTCATTGAATGAGGCGGATATTTATGTCACAACAACGGGAAATAAAGATATTATAACTGCTGAGCATATGAAAAAAATGAAAGATAATTCTGTTGTTTGCAATATTGGACATTTCGATAATGAGATACAAGTTGATAAATTAAAGAAAATTCCTGGGATTAAAGTTGAAAATGTTAAACCTCAAGTTGACAAATACACCTTCTCGGATGGACATTCAATTATATTGCTAGCTGATGGAAGATTGGTTAATTTGGGATGTGCGAATGGACATCCAAGTTTTGTAATGAGCACTTCATTCACAAATCAAACCTTAGCACAGATTGAATTATGGACTAAGAAACATGAAATAAAAGTTTATACATTGTCTAAGAAATTAGATGAAGAAGTTGCTAGATTGCATTTGGATAAATTGGGCATTAAATTGACTAAGTTGAGCAAAGAACAGGCAGATTATATTAATGTTCCACAAGATGGACCTTACAAGGCAGAACATTATAGATATTAAATAATTCTTGGGAAAACATGCCCAATTCAGTTTGAAAGTACAAACAATAAAGAATAGCTAATTAATAAATAACAAAACCCAAATCCATAATTATCATATTGAGAGTTTATTTTTCTCAGCGAGAAAAATTAATATCCTTACACTAATTAAGAGGTTTTATTCTTGTTTCACTTCATAACCACAAGTAATTACAAAGACAAAAGATTTAAATATAACATATAGTTATATATTATATAACATTTAGTATAATTAAAATGGAAGATATAAAAACTGTTGCAAGAACGAGAAGGATTGGAGGTTCAATAGTAGTTACTATCCCTCGAATAATTGTTGATGAGCAGAATATTGGAGAGGATGAATTGATCGAGATAAATGTTAAGAAGAGAAAGTTTAATGGGTTTGGCGCATTAAAGGAGATAAGTTCATTTGAAAAGGATGATAGAGCTAGAGGGCAGCTCGATAGATAATGAAATGCATAATTGACGCACATTCGTGGATTGAATATTTAAGAGGAAGTTCTGCCGGAGAAAAAGTTAATGAAATTATTAATGGGGATAATGAAATATATGTTATGCCGATAACGATAGCAGAAGTTATTGGAAAGATTGAAAAATCTGGAGGAAACACAGATACTGCTTATAATGCTATGATAAAAAATGCCAGCATTTTAGAGGCAACTCCGAAAATGTCTAAAGATGCAGGAATTTTATATGCAAAGATAAGAAAAGAAAACGAAAGTTTCGGAATAGTTGATGCCTTACTTATTAGTGCTGCAAAAGTTACAGAATCAAAATTAATCTCGGGAGATAAACATTTCAAAAGGTTTAAAGAGGCAATTATAATCTAAGCTGGAAGATGATTTCGTTAATAATCTTATGGATAATTGTCCTTAGTTGTTTTACATTGTTTGGTTCTTGGTACGCTAGGAAATATAATAGAGTTGATGCTCTTGTTGGATTATATGTTGCGTTTGTACTTGCTGGAAATTTAATTGCATATAAGATTGCAGAATTTGATTTAGGTTTTACAAGTTTTTATGCATCTACAACTGTACTAATATTTTCAATAACCTTTCTCTTAACAGATATTGTAAATGAAAAATTTGGAAGAAAGGAAACGCAGAGAATGATTTTCATTGCGTTTTTAACGCAAATTGCTATTGCTGCTTTTGTTTTTATTTCTATTTCATTAAAACCTGCTCCATTTTGGCAAGGACAAGAAGTTTTTGCACAGGTAATTGGATTTGTTCCTAGAATAATGATTGCTTCGTGGGTTGCTTTCTTGATTTCTGAGAGTTTTGATGCTTATGTATTTGATATTTTCAAGAAATGGACAAAAGGAAAGCATTTGTGGATGAGAAATGCATTCAGTTCAATTCCTTCAATGGCTCTTGATACCTTTATATTTACAACAATTGCATTTTATGGATTGCAACCTCTTGCGCCTTTAATGCTTGGCTTTTTGGTTGTTAAATGGCTTGTGGGGATTGTTGATATTCCATTTATGTATTTGAATAGATGGGTCATGTATAATAAATAATTAACTAACTACTTCCGCGTTGTTTAGATTTGAAAACCATTTATCTGCTGTTAAAAATTTAAGATTATTCTTTGATGCGCAAACGTAACCTATGCAGTCCGTATAAGAAAAATCCTTGTCCTTGTTGTCAAACTTAAAAGTTGCAGAGTCTATTGCCGTGTCTTTTGCTATCTCCAATAACTCAAAATTTAAGTGTTTAATCCAGAAGTCAGCAGTTTGTTTATTATGCACTCTTAAAAAATAAAAATAAACCTCCCCTATATTCAATGCTGTTGTGAAGATAATTTCGTCTGAAAACCTTAAATAATTTTGATTTTGGTTGGCTAATTCGATTATTGCAGAGCTGTCGAAGAAATATTTCACCTCTTAATCCCCCATAACTCTTTGTCTATTTCTTTCATTATTTCTTCTGTGCTTTTCTTTTGTTTTTGGAGAGGATATTTTTTTGCAAGTGCAAATACCTCTTTAACTTTCATCGCTCTTTTTGGTTCAAAAGTAACATTTATTTCAACTCCCTCTTTCAAGTTTTCCTGTTCAACAATTTGTTTAGGTATAACTATTCCATACGAATTGCCCCATTTCCTTACATTAGTTTTTATCTGTTCCATAAATTATACATGTCTAATTAGTATTTAAACGTTATGGAATTAGGCTTTTTTGAGGATTTTAACTATGCCCTTGTTTGCGTCTACTTCTACTAAATCTCCGTCTTTTATTATTTTAGTTGCGAATTTTGTGCCAATAATGCAGGGTTTCTTGAGTTCTCTGGAGACTATGGCTACATGGCTCGTAATGCCTCCGATATCTGTGACAAATGCCGATGCTTCCATCATTACAGGAAGAAAATCGGGAGTTGACATTGTTGCAACTAAAATATCTCCTGAATTGACCTTATGAAAATCCTTGGGAGATAAAACAATCTTTGCTTTTCCAATAACTTTTCCCTTAAATGCTATTTGTCCCTTAAGTTCCGATGTCTTTCCTGTTAATGATTCTTCTTCGTTTAAATTTAGATTATTTGACTTTATTTCTACACCTTTATCAGTAACTTCAATTGTAAATTCGTTTCTATTATTAACAATTTTTTCATAATCTAGATTTTTGTATAATGTTTCAACTATTTCATCCATAGATAAAAAAGTCAATTTATCGTATTTTAACTTCGGGAAATTCTCGACTATTGCCTTTCTGAATAAATATCCCGCAAGACACATTAATTCCCATTGTCTTGTTCTAAGCGAAAGCATCTTTTCGACTATCTTGAGATATTCCGATTTAATCTTTGAATTTGGTTTTATCTTTTGCTCTAGTTTTCTTGAGTTTTTTGCTAGATTAGATAATTCGTCCATAGTATATGGATGTCCTGAGAAGTATTTCATTCCTAAATATCCAAAATCGTCTGCTAATTTTGATAAATCTTCTTTTTTTGATAGTTTTGACAGAGCAATTGCGAGTTTTGCTGTCTCGGTTTGCTCTGGGCTAATTGAATTTATCTCTTCTTTCGTTAGCTTTTTTTCTAGCGCGTTTTCAAATGTGAAATAGCATACTACACAACCAACTTTCATACTTTTATCAAAAAATTCAAGTAGAGACTCCTTATTTTCAATTACAGATTTAGGATTTTTCTTAATTTTATTAAGATAAACATCATAATTATCTAATATTTCTTGAACTATCTCTATTATATCTTTATACTGTTCTAAAGATAGTTTAGAAGAATCTATTTCTTTTACATGACTTTCTCTCCAGATAATATCTCCGCTAGGATGATGATATATGAAATGGGGTTTACTAAAACTTAAACCAAATTTTTTATAATCAATATTTTGATAAGTTCCTCTGTAGATTATTTCTTGGGTTAATAGGTCAGAAACGTGATTTCTTATTATGACAAAGCCTTGTTTTTGCATTTTAGTTCGTCAAAGTAGTTATTGGACGACTTTGGACTATATAGAATTTCTTTTTTTCCAATGCCCATTCAATGTCACATGGGAATTTATAATGATTTTCTATTTTTATTATTAGTTTTGATAGTTCTAAGATTTGGTTATCGGAGAGTTTTTGTTTTTCTCCTTCGCTTTTATTTATATGTTTCCAGGTATTGCCTCCGCCTTCTGCTTTTACGATTGCCTTTTCCTGTTCGGAAATATTTTTTTCGAGAAGATAGTATTTGTCTTTTTCTACTACATAACTATCTGGGGTAATTTGTCCTGAAACTATTGCTTCCCCTAATCCTATTCCTGCTTCTATAATTAATTGATTTCTATCTTGAGTTACTGGATGAACTGAAAAGGCAATGCCTGAAATTTCAGATTCTACCATTTTTTGTACTACTGCTGCAACTGAAATGTGTTGCTCGTGAAGATTTTTCTCGAATCTATAAAAGATGGCTCTTGGGGTAAATAAAGATGCCCAGCATTTCTTTACGTTTTCTATTAACTTTTCTTTTGTTGTATTAAGGAATGAATCTAGTTGTCCTGCCCAGGCAGCTGCTGAACTATCTTCTGCTGTTGCGCTGCTTCTGACTGCAACAAATTTTGCATCTAATTTATTAAAGTGCTTTACGATTTCATCTTGAATGTCTCTTGGCATTTCTTCAGTCATTATAATCGCTTTAATTTGTTCGGATGCATCTTCTACTTCTGAAACTTCTTCGTGATTTACTTTATGTAAAATAGAGTCTATGTCTGCTTTGATTTCTGTTTCGTTTATAAATTTCTCAAAACTTTCTGCTAAAATAACAAAACCTGGGGGAACTGGAATTCCTGCTTGAGTCATTTCTCCTAAAGATGCACCTTTTCCTCCGGCTATTGCTGCGTCGTTCTTGTTTATCTTATTGAATTCTCGAATTAATTCTAATTTATCTGCCATAATTATTGAATAAGATTGGGGGTTATATAGATTTCTATCCTCCAAAGGTTTACTACTCTTTAAAGTGAAAATTTTGAAGATAGTTTATATATAAGAGATTAGTTAGTCGGGTTATGAAGAATACGAAAAGGACTATAAGCGAGCAAAGAATCCCTAATGTTTCTAGAGTCGAAAGGAAAATTAGGAAACAAATTAATGATGGACTTTACGCTCTGGCGCAAGCGGGATTTTCCATAAATAATGGAAATAAAAAAAGACCTCAAGATGTTGATGTTGCTTTGGTGGATAATACGGTTTATGTTGTGCCCATAAATCTGAGACAAGAGCTTTTTCTAACTAAACCGAGAAATCCTAGGGAAGATATTGAAACAGTAGATTTTTTTAATGTAGGACCTGATAGATATCAACAGATAACTATTAAAATGGGTGAACAAATGTATGGCATAACTGTCGCCAGACGTCTTGATTTACTTGAAAATTGGCAAATCACCCGGGTTTATGGGAATACGCAAAGAGCATATTGGGAGAGAACGTGCAAGAATTACGAACTTCCGACTGAAATTTAATTTTATTTCTTAAAACGGCTAAGAACAAGACGATTAATCGTCTTGCTCGATTCTTGGGGCGAGAACGAAAGAGAGAAGGACGTTTCCTGTTGGGAAATCAATTCTCATTGGATGATTGTCTGAAAATGATATTGTGGCTCGTGCAGATATTTTTGCACCTTTTATGAATTTACTTAAATACTCTAGGGAAAATCTTGCCATACTTTTATCTGAATATATTTCTATTTCCTCTCCGGAAAATTCTGCTCTTGCCGAGTTCAATGCGCCATGTGCTTCCACTATAAACTTATTCGGTTCAGCGATAAACGAGCAAGCATCTGAGACAATTGAACAATCCTCGATTACTTCTACAAGAACATCTGAATCCATCTTGACAACGGATTTGAATTCCCAGGCAGGCATTATTTTTTCATCTCCTTCTATTGAGATTAAAGCCAGAGAGAAGTCTCTCTTTACCTTATCATGAATTCCTAACTTCAAATGTGCTTCTTCTTTTTGAATTATTAATGAACTTCCAGGGGCACATCTTTTTAGGACTTGCTTGAGATTTTCAAGATTTAATCCGAGAGTTTCATCTTTCTCCAAATCATATTGGGAGAATAAGTCTGATGGAATCTTAAAAAATACCATGGCTACGTTTGCAGGATCTATTGCTGTTAACGATAAACCCTCTTTTGTTATTTTTAATCTTACTTCTGTTACTAATTCTGAGATAATTGATATTATATCTGAGAGTATTTTAGGGTTATCTAGTTTTAATTGCATAATAGTCCTTTACTCTTTGAGCTTTTAAGGTTTATTGTTCTCTGAAATAATAGACATTAATGAACATTTAGAAGAATAATTGTTATTGCTAACAGGGGTAGGTTATATAAATAATTAAGAAGCTACTGATCGGGGTATTTCTTATAACTACTCTTCAAAGCATACAAAATAATATAAGCTGAGAAGAGGGTTTAGAAATATGGCTGAAAATGGTATTAATGAAATTTCTGAGAAAGAAAAGAGGATAAGGGCAATTACAAAGATGTATTATTCAAGTCCTAAGGTGCAAGAGGAAATGGTTAAGTTTGCAGAAAATAGAGAGAGTGTGCCTAGATATTTTGAGGGATTTGGGAAAAGACCAGATATGATACAATATCCGAGTGATATAATGGCTCTTGTAAACAAGGGTGCTACTTCGTTTCATACTTCTGAGGAGATATGGACTGATCCTTTGAAGATAAACTCAGATATGACTCTTGAGGAACTTGGTATGAACAGAAAGAGTTGGGATTTGCTTATTGATATAGACTCCCCATATGTTGATGTTTCTAAAGAAGCTGCTAAATTGGTTATAGAATTATTGGATAGATATGGGGTTAAGAACTATGGGTTAAAATTTTCTGGAAGCAAGGGTTTTCACATAATTGTTTCTGGAAATGCGTTTCCTGAAGAATTAGACGGGGTAAAGATGAAGGATGCCTTTCCTGAATGGCCAAGAGCAATAACTGAATTTATGTTTCATTCTATAACTCCTGAGTTTAGGAGAAGAATAAGTAGAATAATGAGTTTTAGCAGTTTGGAGAAAGAAAAGGAGATGAAGATTGCATGTAAGGAGTGTCATAAAATTGCTGTTAGGGGAGATATAACCAAACTAAGATGCCCAGTATGCAATATGCAAATTGAAAGAAGAGATTATAAACTAACTAAAAGGAGATTGAAATGTTTAAGTAATGATTGCCCGGGGGTTTTGGAGGCAATTGATTCTGAGGATTATTATAAATGTGAAAACTGTAAAGACCCTGAAAATGAAAAGATACAATTAAGTTCAGATAGAAGTCCTGAGAGTTTTGAGAAAGTTGAGGCAGTTGACGATTATGCGGAATTGGATTTGGTTCTTGTTGCTTCGAGGCATTTGTTTAGGATGCCATACTCCTTGCATGAAAAGACGGCATTATCCAGTATAGTATTAACAAAAGACGAGCTTGACAATTTTAAGTTGGGGGACGCAACACCCTTTAATGTAAAGGTTAGAGGGTATCTTCCAAAAAATGAGAAAGATGAAATAAGGAGATTATTAATTGACGCATTAAATTGGAAGAAGAATAAAGATAAAAACGAGGAGAAGAAAGAAAAAAAGTATGAAAATGTAGAGTATGAAAAGATAGACATTAAAGATGTAACTGACAATATGTTCCCTGCACCGATAAAGAAGTTGCTTCTCGGTTTAGCGGATGGAAAGAAAAGGGGATTGTTTGTACTTCTTACTTTTCTGAAGTGTTCTAATTTTTCTCCTGAGGAGATAGATAAAAGAGTTAGAGAATGGAATAAACTAAACAAGCCACCTTTGAAAGAAGGATATGTTAAATCGCAGATAGAGTGGCATTTAAAACAGAAGAAAAAAATACTTCCTCCAAATTATGACAATGAAAGTTTCTACAAGGATTTAGGTTTGTTAGATAAGAAACCAGAAGTAAAAAACCCTATTGTTGAGATAATAAGAGAAGTAAGAAAAAGGCAAAGATAGTAGTATTTTTAAATAACTATTCCATTAAAATAATATGAAAAAGGGCGTTTTTGTTTGTGTCTTTGCTTTGATGCTTATGGTAGTTATGCCGATAGTTTTTGTTTCTGCAGCTAATGAAACTACAACAAACTCAGAGGATATGGTGGATAAAGGATATACTTGCCTTGAAAATGCGGTTAAAAATAAAACTACCACATTACAGAATGCAATATTTGCGTCCTTGGCTTTAGGTTCTAGGAGCAATATAGATAAAATAATAAGCAATGAAAAAAAGGCGAATGCTGATTGCTGGCCAAAAGCTGGATGTACATTAAAGGAAACTGCACAGGTTGCGCTTGTCTATTTTAGAGAGGGCAAAAATACTGATGCTATAGAAAACTGGCTTTTAACAAAGAACTCAACTATGGGGGATTTGATATGGTATCTTGAAATAGATTCTACAGACCATAAGAATGCAACGTGTAAAATAAAATATGATTCAACTGAGAGAACAATCTTGATAAGGGATGATATGAAAATAGAAGCAGATCCAACTGGTTGCTATGACTTGTCTGATAAAGGATACTGGTTAAAGATAAGTCCATCTTGCTATTCGAAAAAGTTTGACATAACTTGCAATAAGGATTTTGCTACTGCATTAGTTTATATGAAGTCAAACAGCGATACTGTTTTCGTCTCGTCTGAAACTCATTCGCAGGCTTCAAACGATGCTACAAGTGAAGAGATAAAAGCAAAGTGCTTCAAGACAGGCAGTGTGTGTGACTATGAAGGAACTTTATGGAGTGTACTTGCATTGAAAAGAACAGGAAATGATGTTTCCGCATATCTACCTTTTTTGATTGCGTTGGCTGAAGATAATGTTAGATATTTCCCAAGTTCGTTCTTGTATCTTCTTGATGTTGGGCAGGACCAATTTAGCGAGATAGTAAATTCACAAAAGAGTAATAAATATTGGGAGATATCTGGAAGCCCTGGAGGAAGACAGTATGATACTAGTTTGGCATTGATGGCTCTTTCTGACAATCCAACTACTCAATCAGATAATGCAAAAAGTTATTTGTTGTCCATACAAGACAAGAATACTGGATGTTGGGGTGGAGGTAATATAAGAGACACTGCGTTTATATTATATTCAGGATGGCCTAGAGAGGCAACAGGTGCTGGAGAGGGAAGTACAAGTAACTCTGCAACTTGCGCGAGTATAGGAAAAACATGCGTTAAAGCAAGTGAATGTGATGGGGCTGGAGGAACTATTCTATCGGATAATTTGTGTCCTAATTTTGGAGAATTCTGTTGTTCTGTTAGCGTGCAGAAAAAAACATGTTTAGAGCAGGGTGGAGAAATATGCACGAGCAGTCAAGTTTGTGATGGAAGGAGTTCATCTGCCTTAGATGGTGCTTGTTGCCTAGATGGTTGTAAGGCAAAACCTGCAGAAGATACTTGTACTGCTGGAGATGGGATTTGTAGAGAAAGTTGCGACGATAATGAAGAAGAAGTAGACGCAATATGTTCTACTTCTGGAAATATTTGTTGCAAAGCTAATGCTACGCCTGAACCTAAATCATTTAGTTGGTTTTGGATATTTTTATTAGTATTATTAATAATACTTATTGCTTTGGCGATAGTTTATAGGGATAGATTAAAAATGCAATGGCTTAAGTTTAAGGGAAAAGCGAGCAGTGCGCCTGTAAGCAGAAGAGTTTCTCCAAATGTACCTGGAAGTTTCATGGGGCATCCTGCTCCTCCTAGTCAGGGAATGTTTGGTAGGCCTGGAATTCCTGTTGGAAGACCTATGCCTCATCCAGTTATAAGACCTAATATGCCTCCAAGACCTAATGCTCCAGTTGATAAAGATATGGAAGAAACACTTAGAAAATTGAAAGAAATGAGTAAATAACATTATATTTATATAACATAATTATTTGTATAGACTATGAAAAAGATGTGTTTGACTATTGTTGCAATGGTGTTTTTAAGTTATTGCGTTTCTGCGTTGACATTTGAAATAAAGGAAAGTTATGCCCCTAAGGAAAATATGCTTGGAGAAATTGTAGGAAATATAATTGACCCGATTGAAAAGAGTCAGATAGAATTTAGAAGAGGAGATGTGAGGGTGCCATTAAACGGAGATATAGGCAAGCTTGGAGAAAGAGAATATTTGTGGGCTATTGCTCCTGAGATAGAAAACAATTATACATTATATATCCGTAATATAACTACAAATGTTGCTGGTGTCGTGAAGAAGGTAGACTTGATTAGAAATTTCACAGTAAAAGGAAATCTGACAAGTTATAATGTTGAACCGGGCTTTATTGTTACGAATAAGAATTTTAGTATTAATATTTTCCTTTATGAAGATATGAAAAAAAACATTAATGTTAGCATTGCAGGAGATAAGTTATTAGAACCTGGAGAGAATAGTATTGATTTTAATATAGATAATTTTATTGGGGAGAGTTTAATTGATATTGTTGTAGGAAACTATAATATGCCTGCATATATAATTGGGAAGAAAAATGAAACGCCAATCGTAGTGTCAAATCTGATGCTAAGTATTAGTCCTCTTACAATACAAAGGGTAGTTAGTATAAATGATAGACCGGTTTATTCTATTGAACTTAAAAATACTGGAAATACGACACTTGAAGATATTGAAGTAGTATATAATAATAAAACGTTTAAAGTGTACCCTCAGGAGATAAGTTCATTAAAAGTTAATAAAAGTGTTTTTGTAAACGTCAGCATTATTGGAAATGAAAGCATATCAGACAGCATCTACTTCACTAATGATTACTTGAATGTTGCGTTCCCAATAAGAATAAATTTTACTAATTCTAATATAAGTTCTACTGTTAATAGTTCTGGAAAAACAAATTACTATTGTTCTGAATTAAACGGGGTAATATGTAGTGCTGATGAGGTTTGTTCTCAAGAGGTTGTGGTGAGTCTTGATGGATATTGTTGTAAGGGGAAGTGTCAAGTGCAAAATAACACGAGCAGTTCTGCTTGGATAGGTTATTTATTAGGTATATTGGTACTTGCTGGGCTAGGATATATTGTATTTAAGTATAAGAAGAAAACTCCCGGTGTGCAATCGATATTTAACAGAAAAGTTGCGGAGGCTCAGAAGAAGATGCCTCCAAATATAAGTTAATTCTTCTTTTTGGATTTCTTTTTTAGCTTTTCTTCAGTATTTTGGGATTGAGTAGAAGAGGGCTGTGCTTGTTGTTGATTTTGCTGTTGGAATAGATGAGGGGCTATTTCAAACAATTTTCTTAATGCTGCGTCTCTTTCTGCCATAGCTTGTTTTGTGATGGCATCATATTGGTGAAGCCTCTGAGTTAAATTATTAGCTACGAAGTTAAGATCTGCTTTATTCATTGCTAAGTTTTCAGGTTTTATTACTTCTATATTAGAAGGCATGTATGCAAAAATAATACCTAAATAGGTGGCAAGGGTGTCACATTCGAGAGTTACTTCTGCAAATGTGGTGAATAAGTCTTTTGAACCCTCTACTGGAACAGGTTCATGATAAGTTTTATCTAAAATTTTAGCCCCTTTCTCGGAACCCATTTTGATAACTAAAGTATTCAGTGCTTCCTTAACGTGCTCTTTTGGTCTTCCAAGTATTTCTAATACTAATGCGACTTGTATTTTATCCATAACTTTGTTAGATTTGACTGGTTTTTAAAGATTTCTTAACTGAAATCTTTAATCTGTTAAATTTTCATCGAAGTTTTAAATTCTCGATTTAGTATCCATAACTATGATGGTTCGCCAATTTACCAAACTCATCAAAAAGATAGAGAGTATCTCTATCGTTATTCCATACCGGTTCCTTTAGATTCCAATAGATGTCTGTTTTGTTGTTTTCACCTTGGGAGGAATGAAGATTTATTATTGACTGGGAAATGTTTGGAAAAGTAAATATCTTTCTACTTTCGTCTTTAATTTGCCAATGTTGCAAATTGATAGTGCATGAATTACTTATTGTGATAATTTCTCTATCTGAATCTATCTCGGTTTTGATGCAAGAGGCATACTCTGATTTCTTCCAAATTCCCTTGGAATTTTTAACTGCCTCTTCTTCTGCTCTTGAAAATAGTTTAAGCTCAGATTCTTCAACCATAAATATTGACGCTAAACCTTGCTTGACTAATTCAAGGTTAATATAATAGTCAGTGTAAATTCTTGCAAGATATCTATTATATTTGTCCTGTCCAGTTATTTCCATATTAATTGTTTTATTTTCAAATATTTTGAGATATTCTATTGATAGAAAAGATAAATTTGTATCTTTCTCTGGAGAATTTATATTTAATAGACGGATAGTTCTACCATCTGCGAGTTTTAATGTATCTCCATCAATCACCTTACTTACTAGTACTGTTTCTTTATTTTCTTTTTGAGTATCAAAGAAAATTGTGTCTGTTAAAACAATGAGAGTTATTGCTAACGCCATTATCAAGGCTGGAATCTTATTCATACATCATAAAGTAATTAAAGGTATTTTAATCTTGTTTTAAATGAAAGAAGTAGCAATAGTTTACCTTTGTGCAGGTATGTCAAGTAGATTCGGAGGAAGAATAAAACAGTTTGCTCCTGTCGGGCCTGATGGAGAAACGCTGATGGAATACTCCATGAACCAAGCAATTGGGGCGGGATTTACAAAAATTGTCTTTATAGTTGGAAACATGACTGAAAAGCCATTTAGGGATAAATTTGGGGGTTCGTATAGGGGATTGAAAATAGAATATGCGTTGCAGAAATTTAATCCTGAAGAAAGAGATAAGCCTTGGGGAACTGCTGACGCATTAGTTTCTGCATCGGAATGCCTAAATTGCCCATTTGTGATATGCAACGGGGATGATATTTATGGGGAGAAAACATTTAGGGAACTGGTTGAATATCTAAATAATAATAAGAACAATGCTATGATTGGCTATAAACTTTGGGATGTAATCCCTGAAAACGGAAAGACTAATAGGGGTATTGCTAAAGTCGAAAAGGGTTATGTTAAACAAATAGAAGAAATACTTGGAATAGAGAAGAAGAATTTGTCTGCAACTAAAACTAAAAAAGATGACATTTGTAGCCTGAATATATTCGCATTTCGGCCAGAAGTTATTAATTTATTTAAGGAAAGAGTTAATGCTTTCAAAAAGCAACATGAAGGAGATAGAAAGAGTGAGTGTTACCTTCCTGCTGAGACTAGTAATTTATTGAAGGAAAATAAGATTAAAATGGCTGTCTGTCCGGCATTAGATAAATGGATAGGAATTACTAATCCTGAGGATGAAGAATTTGTCAGAAAAGAATTAGGAAAACAGAGTTAACGAATAGTTTAAAATGTCTAAAGGAGTGAGATAAAAATGGTAGAAGAGTATGATTTCATAATAATCGGGGCAGGAGTAACTGGATTAGCCGCGGCGATGTATGGTGCAAGATTAGAGATGAAGACTCTTTGTTTAGGAACTAGTTTTGGAACAGAATTCCCTATTGGGGGCGTGATTACTACTACTAACTCTGTTGAAAATTATCCTGGTTTTGCTAAGATAACTGGAGAAGAGCTTGCAGAGAAAATAAAGAATCACGCGCTGGAATATCCTCTTGTGACTCTCAGAGAAGAAAGAGTTGAGAGAGTGGATAAAAAGGGAAATGAATTTGTTGTTAAAACTGGAAAGGGAAGTTATAAGGGGAAAACAGTATTATTCGCTACTGGCACTAAGTGGAGAAAGCTTGAGGTTCCTGGAAGTAAGGAATTTGAGAAAAAAGGTATTGCTTACTGTGCATTATGTGATGCTCCCCTTTATAAAAATAAAATTGCGGCAGTTGTTGGTGGTTCGGATAGTGCTGTCAAAGATGCGTTAGTACTTGCTGAACATGCAAAAAAAGTTTATGTCATATACAGAGGTAAGGAAATCAGGGCCGAACCGATTAATCTGAAGAGAATAAAGAATAAGAAAAATGTAGAAATAGTTTATGAAACTAATATCGTTGAGATGAAGGGGGATAGCAGATTAAGAGAATTAATACTAGACAGACCTATTAATGGAGACAAATCTCTTAAAGTTGATGGGTTATTTGTTGCGATTGGGCATATTGCCTTAAGTGATTTGGCTAAAGAGATAGGAGTTAAACTTGATACTAAAGGGGAAATAATTATAGACCATAAAACATCTGAAACAAATGTTAAAGGAGCTTATGCTGCAGGCGATGTTGCTGATAAACCATTTAAGCAGGCAATAACTGGAGTTGCCGAGGGATGCACTGCTGCATATTCAGCGTTTGAATATATTTCTAGTTTGGAAGAATAAGTTTTTAAATGCGAGTTTGTTTGGTAGTTAATGAGGCGTTTGATTAATAAGAGGGGTCTTTCACCAGTTATAGCGACGGTATTACTAATATCGATAGCACTTATTCTTGCGGTTATAATATTTTTATGGGCAAGAAGTTTTGTCTCTGAAAAAGTGCAGAAATTTAGTGCGCCTATAGAAAATGCTTGCCCCGATATTTCTTTTGAGGCTGAGGCAGATGTTGCGCAAAGCAAAATAAATGTTGTTAACAGAGGAACGGTTGCTTTGTATGGTATTGAAGTTAGAAAAGTTTCTGCGGGAACAGTTGAAGGAGCATTGAGTTTCCCAGATTCAACTATTGCGGATGGGGAGACTTCAAGTGTCACAGTCGCTAATATAAATGAGGGGGATGAACTATTAATCGTGCCAATCATCCTTGGAGAAGCTAAGGGTTCTAAGAAAGCATATACTTGCGATGAAAAATATGGTTACCCTATCACCTATACTGCTTAAAGACAATCGAAAAGGATTGTCTGAAGTAATAGCTACTCTTCTAATAATTTTAATTAGTGTTGCCGCTATTGCCCTGTTAGCACAAATTGTTATCCCTTTTGTGAAAAATACATTAAATAAAAGCACAGAGTGTTTGAAATATAAAGACCATTATAAGTTCGAAGAGGTTTTTTCTTCTATGAATGGGGAACAGAGATATAATTGTTATAAAGATAATCTTGTTGGTTTTTCTATAAAAGTTGATTCGACTGCCGAAGTCGACTTGTCTGGATTTGATTTGGTTCTTATTGAAGAAGGAAGCTCTAAAAAGCTTAGTATCAGAAGGGGCGATGTTACAAATGCAAATCTGAGGATGCTGAATTCGGGAATATCAAATTTACAAGTTCCAACTAAAGGAGAGATTAGAACATACGTGCATGAAAAACAGACGGGAGAAGGACAGTATATCGCGATGGAAGTTTACCCTGTTCTTGATTCGGGAAGAATATGCGAAGCAAGTGACAGAATTAAATTAGTTGAATGTGCTTCGGGAATAACTCTATGAAAAATAAAAATGCTCAGGTTTGGATAGAAACTGTGCTTTACACAGTTATAGGTCTAGCACTGATAGGACTTGTTCTCGCGTTCATAACACCTAAGATAAATGAGGCAAGAGACAGGATTGTTGTTGAGCAAGCAATTGAATCGTTAAATGGGCTCGACGAGAAATTAAATATTGGGAGCGGAAATGTCAGAAATGCCGAATTTGTAATAAAAAGAGGGGAGTTGTTAATTAATTCTAGTGGAGACAGTCTAATATTATCTATAAATGATTTAAGTAAGCCATATTCTGAGCCAAATGTAAGCATTCCTTATGGCAGAATTGATTTAATTTCGAGGGTTGGGCAAAAACAAAGCAGCATAAAGATGACTTTGAATTATAATAATCGATTTAACATAACTTATAATGGAAAAGATGAAGATAAAAAATTTACTATTTCGTCTACACCCTATCAGTTTGTGATAAGTAATAAGGGTGCTGAAAACGGAGTATATTGGATTGATATTGATGAGCTTTCAGGGAGATAACGTAAGAAGTTTTAAATAACTAAAACTGCTGGATAGAATGTAAAAAGATGGTTATAAGTATAAATATAAATCCTTCAATTCCGCCATTGCCGAGAATTGAGGATAAAAAGGATATAGATGTAAGGTATGTACTTATTTCTCCATATGCGTCAGCTCATATATACTGGAACCCAAAGATAAATGAGCTCGTGTATGACTTAGAAGAACCTATACTAAAAGATTTTGAAAAAGAAGCCTTGGATAAGCTTGAAAAAGCGATGCTTGAATTGATTAATGTTAATGTTGCATTAGAGAAGACTATGGAAGCAGTAATAAATTACATAGACAAAACTGCAAGGTTGTTAATTGATGAATTGAACTTGAAAATATCTGGAGATACTTATGACAAGATATTCTACTACCTTTTTAGAGACTTTATAGGATTAAATGAAATCGATCCCTTGTTGAGGGATTATTTTGTTGAAGATATTGAGTGTAATGGTGTTAATACTCCAGTTTACATAATCCATAGAATATACAGAAATCTTAGAACAAATCTTGCATTTACTGATTTAGATGGTGTAGCAAGCTTTGTAGAAAAACTTGCTCAGAGATGTGGAAGATATATTTCTTATGCCCAACCGCTTCTGGATGGAACCCTCCAGGACGGAAGCAGAGTAAATGCTACTTACACCAAAGACGTAACCTCGAGGGGACCAACATTTACTATCAGAAAGTTTACGAAAGTGCCTTGGACTCCAACACAACTAATTGCGCTAAATGAGCTAAGTCCGGAGATGCTTGCATATTTCTGGATACTGATTCAATATAAGTCTAATCTGCTTATATCTGGAGGAACTGCTTCTGGAAAGACTACTCTTTTGAACGCATTGGCATTCTTCATTCCTCCTGAAGCGAGAGTAGTTTCAATTGAAGACACCAGAGAGATTAATCTTCCAAGAGAAAACTGGCTTCCAGCAGTTGCAAGAACATCCATAGGAGTTGGAAAAGTTGGAGAAGTTGATTTATTTGCATTACTAAAGAGCTCGTTTAGACAGAATCCGGATTATTTAATTGTGGGAGAAGTTAGAGGAAAGGAAGCGTTCGTTCTATTTCAGGGAATGGCCTCTGGGCACGCTTCACTTAGTACTATGCACGCAGATTCCGTCGATACATTAGTAAGAAGATTACAAACTCCTCCTATTGAGTTGTCTCCCACTCTAGTTAATTCATTAGATTGTGTTGCGATAGCGACTCATGCAATTGTTGGAAAGAACGAGACGAGAAGGCTAAGAGAAGTTGTTGAAATAGTTAATGTAAATAGAGATGGAACTGCATTGATTAATACCCCGTTCAAATGGGATCCTGCAAAGGACGTTTTCTATTTCAAAAAACAAAGCAAAGTGTTTGATAAGATATCTTCGAGAAACGGAGTAAGTGTTGATAAATTGCAGAAAGAATTAATGACTAGGGCAAAATTGCTTTATGAGCTTTACAAAAGAAAGGTATTTGGATTTAATGAAGTGCAGAATATTATTAATGAGTATTATAAAAACCCTGTAGGAGTTTTGAGCAGATACGGGATTGAAGAATAATAGTATAATAACCTTTAAAATACTATTAGAAAATTGAAAGATATTTAAACGAGTTTTAATGTTAATAGATATGAAAAAGGAGGAAATTCTGCTTCTAGCTCAGCTTTTGACAAGCATGAAGGATGCTATAAATATCCTTGAAAAAGCCCAGAAGAAAAAAGACTTGGAAGGTATTGCTTCGGCAAAACTGGAAATTCTTAATTTACAGAGGCAGATTGATATGTTATTATGATTGAAGAATTAAGAAAAAATATTGAAAGCCAGATTGAGATACTTAGAGAGTTGTCCGTTTATTCTAAGAGAGTAGATTTGGCTACCAGTGGTGCTGAAAAAAAAGTAATATTGGATACTGTAGATTCGTTAAGTTCGGCAATGAAAATAATAAATAATTCTATTCCGTCACTTATAACTACTATTTCTTCCGCAAAAAAATTTCCGGGAAGTGCAGATAGTAAAGGGGTGGGATTTGAACATATAAGATTCAAAGGAAGCAGCGGGGAAATATCGGTTGTTCTCCCTAAGAAGGACAGAGAGGTATTCATAAAAGAGTTGAGTATTAGCGACAATTTAATCAAGAAGATAAAGAAAAAACAACCAACTGAAAGAGTAAGTGAGTTTCAAGAATTTAAGGCTGCTAGAGGGTATGTAAAGTTCTCCAATAAATTTTTCCTTAATGGTGCTGATAAACTTATAAGCAAGGGATACTTTAAACCGTTGGCATTGGCAATTAACCGTGCAAACCTTGACATTTTGTTTAATGCATATATTGCAGTAATATTATTTAGTACGTTTCTATCTTTTATTTTTTCAATATTTTTGATGGCATTTTTACTTGCAACCAACTTTAGTTTTGCTATGCTTCTTAAGGTAATATTTTTGCCAGTAATAATTCCGATAATTACATTTAGCACAGTTTATTTTTATCCTATGACTGAGAGAAGTTCTATATCCAGGAAGATAGAACAGGAATTACCTTTTGCAGTCATACATATGAGTGCTATTTCTGGCTCGGGCATTGAGCCTGTTGAAATATTTAAAATAATAACTGTGAGCAAAGAGTATCCATTCTTAAGAAAAGAATTAAGAAAAGTTCTTAACCAAATAAACCTTTATGGTTACGATCTTGTGACTGCATTGAATAATGTAACTAAGAGTTCGCCAAGCCAAAGACTTTCTGAATTATTCGCGGGATTGTCCACAACAATAAGTTCTGGCGGGGATTTGGGAGAATTCTTCCAGAAAAGAGCAGAAACATTACTTATAGACTACCGACTAGAAAGAGAAAAGTATACTAAGGTTGCTGAGACGTTTATGGATATTTACATAAGTGTAGTTATTGCGGCGCCAATGATACTGATGCTTTTGCTGATAATGGTATCTATCTCGGGTTTTCAAATACCTTTTAGCCCAGGTATGATTACAACTATTATCATTTTGGCTATAGCCTTGATAAACCTATTATTCATGGGGGTATTACAATTAAAGCAACCTAACTACTAATGACAAAACTAAACAAAATACATTACATAGGATTTGCACTTGGGACAATCGTATTAATATGTGATTTAATATTTTTCTCTACTGGAAATGCACAAGATAGAAATCTATTCTTGTTTATACTGGGAATTTCAATAACTGTTGCTGTCCTTCCATTTATAGTTAATCTTATGATTAATAATAAGAGAGAGGAACAAATAAGCGGAATGTTTCTTGAGTTCTCAAGAAATCTTGCCGAAAGTGTAAATACGGGTACGCCGATAAGTAAGAGCATAGTAAATATGAGAAAGAAAAATTATGGTTCATTAAGTCCCCATATAGATAAACTTGCCAATCAGATTGAGCTGGGAATACCAGTACATAGTGCATTAAGAAATTTTGCAGCAGACGTTAATAGTGATGTTATAAGTAGAGCGGTTGCTTTGATAATGGAAGCTGAGAGGGCGGGAGGAGATATAGACTATATCTTAGATTCTGTTGCAAAATCTATATCTGAAGTTGAGAAGCTCAAGAAGGAGAGAAAGGCTGCGATATACAATCTTGTTGTGCAGGGATACATAATTTTCTTCATATTTATAGGGATTATGTTAGTGATGCAATTTAAGATATTACCTCTTACTTCTGGAATTGGTTCAGTTGGTGCTCTTGCTGGGGGAGTTGATAACATAAAAGATGTTGGAGCCACTGTGGCGGCAAGTCAGGCACTTAGTCCTGAAAATTTGTCTAGACAATTTTTGTATCTTCTTCTTGCACAGGGATTTTTTGCCGGATTAACTATAGGAAAACTTGCAGAAGGTAGCATCAAGGCTGGAGTAAAACACTCCTTCGTTTTGGTAGCTGCGGCGTTTTTGATTGCTACGGGAGCAAATGCATATCAAGCATTATAATTTTTCAAATAAATAAAAAATTTCATTCTTTTCTTTTATTAAGGTGTATGAATAACCTAAACGGGAAAGAAGCCGTTCTATCCATCCCCTTTGGGGATGATTCATTGGTTTTCCTGAGAGAGTCTTTGTGGAGAAACTAATTAAGAAGTATTTTGCATCTACTAATTTTATTATTTTTTCGGCTAGTTTGTGTCCTTTCTTTTCTATCACGTCTAAAACCTTGAATAGAAGACATAAATCTGCTTTAGGAAGTTCATTGTAATTTTGGTCTATGTCTCTTAAATCAAAAATGAATGTTTTCCCCCTAATATTATTCTCCTTAAAGAATTTATCTATAATTGACAAGTCAGACTGATTAATGTCCGAGGCGTAATAAGTAATGGATTTATCTGCTAACTCAAGAGGATTTACTCCAGAGCCCAAGTCTAAAATAGATTTAATATTTAGTTCTGAGATTATTTTTCTTAATTTCGGATAGAAATCCTTTCTTTCTCTTGTAGAAGAGTGCATTAACGTCGGATTTTCTGAAAGATTATTATAATCTCTGAAACCGCCGGATAAAATCCTTAGTTCGCTCCTCGCCTGTTTGACTATTTCTTTCAATTCCTTCTCTTTCAGCAAGTCGATATTAATTCCATTTACAAGCTTACTAATTACTTTTTCTATAATGCTTTCGTCAATACCTGAAAGTTCTTTTTTCTCCTTAACTCTATTGATAAGATGGTTATGCATTATAAATTCAGTTATTGAAGGTTAAAATATTATGCGGTTGATGCGAATGTATATAAATAACATTCAACAATTAGGTAAATGGAAAAAAGAGCAATTGGACATTTAGAAGTTATTTTATCATTTATCATATTTATCTCTGCTGCAGGATTTATTCTTTATGTTTTTGGTTCTTCTGGAAACGAGAGGTTGTATGATTCGTCATTAGAATATACTTATGATGAAGTGATAAAGAATATTAGTATAGAAATACAAGTTTATTCGGTTATAATTAATAAAAGTGCTATTCCCTCGGGCGTTGTTGCTATAAATTTACTTGCTAACCTAAATGGAAAGAGTGTAGGTGTAATTGATGACTCTGGGGCAGTTCTGCCTTCAAAAATCGGAGAGGCAGGAATAGTTTATGTTAGTAGCACTAATTGGGTTAATAGTGATTTAATTAAAATATACGTGGGGGAAGATTATACCCCATATTTACCTGCTTTGAGTGCTAGTGGATTAACAGTTGATGAAAAGTATTATAAGATTTCCTCAGTAATCAAAAAAAAGGTAGTTAGTGAGCAGAAGGTTTTGATTCTAAATAATAGTTATTGGCAAGATTATAGTTCAGTAAGAGACTATTTCAGCTTACCGCATAGAACTGATTTTGGTTTTGTAGTTGAACTATCTGATAACTCGAAGATTGAAGCTAAGAAAACTATTCCTGTCGGGGTTGATGTTTATTCCGATAATAAGAATGTAGAATATATGAAAGATAATCAAATTAATTCTGCTGTTATTGAGGTACAAGTATGGTAAATAAAAGAGGATGGTTAAGAGTTGTTGAAGCAAGTATTGCGGTGCTCTTGGTTATTGGGGCGATATTAACTGTGTCTAATAGTCAAACTAATCGGGAGAATAAAGAATTAGAGGATCAATTAGCATTTGCAATTACAAACATCGCCGAGAATGTGAGCGCAAGGGAAAGTATATTGAATTATAGTCTTTCAGAATTGGACAATAATCCAAATAATCTGCAGATAATGGCTAAATTAAACAGTAGTATCTATAGCCAATTTAGAGGAATTCGTCCCAATATTCTTTTAAAGATTTGTCCGGCTAAT
>Ga0172369_10001728_pt1 | contig 31190 bp, 43 predicted proteins | sample LakKiv25m_FD_114539 | JGI IMG/M metagenome (GOLD analysis project Ga0172369, IMG submission 114539) | Freshwater microbial communities from Kabuno Bay, South-Kivu, Congo - kab_022012_11.25m | ecosystem: Environmental > Aquatic > Freshwater > Lake | place: Democratic Republic of the Congo... | reverse complement strand
TACTAATATCAGAACAGTATGACCTTCAGATAATCTTTGTTTGACAAGTCTTAAAATAATCTTTAAATATTCTGAACTTTTGGTAATAATTGAATTATAAAAAGCTTTACGCTTGATATAATCCGGCATCCTACCAAGAACATATGAATATTTTCCGGACAATTTTGAATCGTAATAATTTAAAATGTAGATCGGTTTTAAATCGTAGTGTTTAGTTTCGTAGATTACTTCCCCAATAGTATTCTTCATAAGAATTTCAGCGATGCCACTTTGAAATGGAGTCGCTGAGAGACCAAGAAAGTTTCTTGTCCGAAATAATAAAGAAGCTTTAGCATATTTACTTGAACTTGAGGTATTATGTACTTCATCATAAAAGACCAATCCGAATCTCGCAGCATCCATCAACTGAAAATTCTTATGCATGTCTGTTTTAATTTTAGATAATAACGTTTGGACTGTAGCAATTACAACTGGTCTATCTACAACGAAATGTTTACCTTTAATCAATCCAATTTCCTCAGGTTTCAGATCAGTAAATTTGATGAAAGCTTCTACCCATTGCCGCATTAAATTCTCATTGTCTATAATAACACAGGTTTTGAGTCCAAGCTTTGCAGCGATATAAGTACTCACTACGGTTTTCATTTATATTTGGTGAGGGACGCTACTCCCTCACCCAGGATAACTCCTGCTCTATATTACTATAGAGATTAGACTATATCTTCATCCTAGATAAAATTTTGAATATCAAAATTTTCTAAGGATGCTCCCCGTTTCAGCTCGCTTGAGCTTACGTCTTTCGACTAGTCGTTACACCTTCAACTAGATGTTAGCAGCATCTAGAAGCTTGGCTCGGTATTGTCCTATAAATAGGAGTTTCACCGAATTAGAGGAGTTGTTCGATCTAACTTAAGTTAGAAAGCGGCAATATATCTACCGAAACCTGGTCTAGCTTTGGCTATCCCATTGATCTGCCCGCCGTTCTGATTATAGATAGCGGTTATAACACGAATCATTTCTGCTTGCTCATCTCTTAATGTGCCGGTAAACTTATAAAATGTGGAGCTGGGTATTACTATATCCTTGCTCTCAAATATCTCAATCCCATCTGGAAAGTTCTTATAAAATAATCGTGGTAAGAATATTTTATCCTCTGTTTCATATAAGTTTATCTCGTCGAATCCTTCTGCAAGAGCTGGATATTTATTTATAAAACCCTCTAGTTTTTCCTTTTTAATGAAACACCACACTATTGTTCTCCTTTTTGATTCAAAAATTCACAACATTCTTCTTTTGCGCGCAGCTTATGTATCCAAAATTACCACAAATATACTGTTTTTCAAATTTTGCTTGTTCTTTTAGATTTTCAAGTTCATTTCGTATTTTTAATAGTTGAACTGATTTCATCTTTATCTTCCGCTTTTTATCTGGTTTAGTCTATCTCTCGCAATCTTAATAGCTTGTCCTTTTTCTTTTCCAGAGATATGAACTATACCATCCACTTGTTCTGTTATCTGATTACATTCGCGCCATGTGGCATTCTTTAAATAAAAATGAAGATTGTAATCTACAACCATGTACTTCTTTTGACCCTTTTGGTCGATATATATGTTGAGAATCTTATTATCAATTTCTCTAACGTCGAAGAAAGTCAAATCTGGTGTAATTTGTGTTATAAATTTATCCCCAGTTGATATAATCTGTGGTTTTGCTTTTACAATTTCCGGTACAGTTATTGTAGTTCTTGCCGGTGAAGTATCATTTTGTGATTTGAACATATTTAAAATTGTAGCAAAGTCTTTTTTAAATTTATCAAGATTGTCAGCGTTATAATTAGCTGCACTTGGATGTATAATCGGAATTATTTGTTGATTATTACTTGTGAAAACTTTACCAGATATATTTGACATACCGCCTTTGAGTCCAAAGTATTCGGATGCTTTAGCTCCTAAAGGAACTATAATTTTAGCGGGAAATGTTTGTCTAATCCCTTCTACTAACTCACGACATCTTGTTTTGACGTCATCTGGGTTTTTGATTTCACTTTCGTTTCTTGTATGGCACAATATTACATTGGAAATAACCCATTTGATATGAGCTGGCATAAGAGACATTCTTTCTCTTAAAATTTTTCCCGCTTTACCTACAAAGGTCTTGCCAATTTCAACTTCTTCTGTTCCAGGATTTAATCCAAAGAAAATGATATCTACATCGCCACCATCGTCCATATTCGTATCAAGAATTACAGTTGGTTTTCCAAATAATTCACAACCTTTACACTCTTGTCTGGAGAGAATGTACTGCTTTGCTTGATCACAAAATGTTTTAATTCCTGCAGGAAGTTCTCTGTAAATATCTAAGACAAAATTGTTAACTCTTGAACTGTTTGGTAAAGCTATATCTTCTATTGTGAATGTTGTTTTGCCGCTATTAATGTGTTTATCGATTTGGGTGATATCATCGAATGATATTTTATTTAAATTAACAAGATCATAAAAGAAATTGAGTTCAGTTTGATTATATTCTTTATCAAATATTTTTCCAAAATATTCTTCAAAGAGTTCTTTAATTTTACTCTTGTTCTTGTCATTTAATTCAGTACTCTTAAGGTATAATAGTGTATCCGGAACTGATTTTCTTGTAATTCTGTTTATGTCAAGTAAATATGTTAAACTAAACAATAAGTCTGCTGTATTGAATCTATTGAAGTGATATAAATGATTTAGATACTTATTAATATACCAAATTAGATGTGGTGTATTATAACAATATAAAAGAAATCTTTTAGTAATATTATTATCGATATCATAAATTTCAATAATTTTATCTAGTTCATCTTTCTTTCGGTTCTTATTAAAGAACCAATTTGTCATAGCTTTTAAACCTGTAAGATAATTTGTTTTCTTTTTAGTGATATTACCTTTTGTAACCACAAATTATTCTCCTTTAATTTATTGTGAATGGTCTCTTATTTTCCTTGTCGTTTGAAATATGTGTCATCCAAAGTTCATTAATATATGTAGCATTTTCTTCTGTAAGTTTATGAGAACTTTTTAATAACAAAAACATTTCTATTGCCACAGCTTCTAATAGCTGGATTCGTTTATTTAATGAATGTATCCAAATAATGGAAAAAACTAGACTCAATACGGCAAAGACTAAAGTTATGATTATACCCATTTGTTTCTCTCTCCTTTAATATTTCTATATAAAATTTGAAAAATATATTAAATCGGCAAGATCAAGTTAAGATCTTGCCGATTTTGCAACCATATATTTCATACATGCGCTCACCATTTTCATTTGGTGGGGTGTTTAAAGACATATTCTCATATTGGCAGATTGCTCCACCAAACTGATAACTCTATAAATGAAGTTAATTTAGTTTCTCTAATAACTTATGATTTAAGAAAATCTAATACTTGTTTAGCACAAATTCCGTATTGTCATAAGTAATCATCTCCGATTTTTTCTCTTGAAAACTTTCTTTTTTGAGTTGAAGTAATAATTGGGTTTTCGGTTTCTTTCGCCTGTTCTTGAAGTTCCCGAAAACCAGTTTCTTGCTCTTTATATTCATTAGAATTAGTTTCATTTAAAGATCTTGCGGCATCAACAACAAAAGATTTTAATTTGTCTTTTGAAATATTTGGCACCAGATTCTCTTCACCCTTTTGGATAATCATCTCCATATTTTTTGAACTTTCTGCAACTCCAAACGATACGGATTTAATTGTGTCTACAAACGAATCTTTTTCAATTAGAGCAATATCAATATCTTGATAAAGATAAACCATTCTTTGTACTATATTTGGAATACCAAAAAACATTTTATTGATAACTTTAACTGATACTTTTTCTTTAAATTGTTGGTTATCAAATGTTATATCAGAATATTTATTAGTTGAATAATAAATACCAATTAAAGATCTAAGACCACAAGCTTCCCACAGATCTTTTGTATCTTTATAACCCTGTTTCTGAGCAAATTTTCTTTCAGTAACTTCATTATCAATTAGTTTAAGAATTAAATATCTACCATGATCTTCTCCAAACTCATCTTCTTCTGTTTCAGAATTAATATTTTCTGTAGTTGTTTCTGGTTCTTGAGATGTTGTTTGAGAATCTTTTGTAGAGGTAATATGATCAACATATGTTTCTGTAAGTTCATCATCATGTGTTAAAGAATTAATAGACTCTTGTTTTTCAACAAAGGTTTTACTAGTTTCTTTAAATTCTGGAGCTAATATAACAGTTTCTATAGCTAATAACCTTGTATCGTTTAATTTAATATCTCTACTAATGTTATTTAAAATATCAACAATCATATTGTGTCTTTTTTTGATATCCGCAAGATCTGTTTCAAGTTCTGTTAATTTCAATTTTGTTAGATGTTCTTCTTGTGTTCCAAAATGGACATAGTTGTCCTGAGTTAATTTGTCTAAAATCTTTTTATATTGTTCTTCAAATAAGTTTTCTGAATCGGCAAGAGCTTTTTGTGGATCCACAATTTGCACTGTTTCAGGAACTTTATTTTCGAAATCTAATGCAAGTGGAATACAAGACAAACAAAACATGCCTGATTTAATATATTGCTTAGATTCATCTCCACTCTTTACAATGGATTCGAAGATCCTGACTTTATCAGGATCTTCGTGTGTTTCGCTACATCCTTCACATTGATATAATGGCTTGTATAATTTCATTATATTCTTCTCCTTTTAATATATCATTATTTAGAGATATATAATTATGAGAGTAAAGTGGTTTAAACTTTACTCTCATTTTTATATCTCCTTAATGTAATCTTCTGACAAGTAAGCTTTTGAGATCTGTTATTTTCGTATCTTTTGGGATACTTTTATAAAGCTCCTTAAAGATATTGTTGAGATCTCGAGCTCTACAACATATTGAAAACCCGGTTGAACTAGCACTGATTGTAGCCTCTTCAATTTGTAACATCATTTTTATTCTCCTTTCGAAAAGATGGTTTATAAGTATATAATTTCTATATAAAAATTGATAATAATAAAAATTCGACCAAGAAAGTTTTTAGGCTTTCTTGGTCGTTTAATTTAGTTTTTTGGTTTAAAAATATATTTTGTCTAGTTCTTTCATCTTACACTTCAAAAGTTGAATAACCAGCACTATTGAATGTTATTATATTTGGTGGTATCTCGCTAGCAACTAAAATCTTCTGTAAGTTACAGAACAATATGGTAGCTGCCAACGAGTTTATAGCTTGTGATTGATCGCCGAAAAAGGCACAACTTTGTGCTACTTCTTCCTCTTGTACTATCGGGAACATTTTGTTGAAATTAATCTTCTTTCTCGATTTAACTTGAGATTCAATTTGTTTCGCTTTATCTGGCTCAAATTCATTCACCATCTTTATTAGGAATTCATTAAATCCATAGGACATAGTAACAATCTGACCATTAAAAAGTAGATTGCCGGAATCCAGATAAACTACAGGACATAAAAACTCTTTATTAATATTCTTTGAAAGTTTATTAATTAACTGTCTTGATTTATTATTATCAACACACCCAATTATAATCACTAATGTTTCTTGCCGCATATCAAAGACATTTATATATCTTTCCTCACCAGGTAGAAATATTAGCCATTGTAACTCTTTTTTATTTTTAATTCTTTTAGTTATCGAGATCACATTTTTAAAATCATAACAATATCGACTAATTAAAGACATCGCTTTTCCCTTACCAATATCCCAGTCGCTAAAGTTCTGTCTCAAGATATTTCTCTCTTCAACAGTATCGTCGTCAATTATCTTATAGACTACTTCAGTTGTTTCTGGCAGTCTTAGTTTTATATTATTCAATAACTTTGAAGCTAGTGGAACTAGCCACGAGCCAGTTCCACCACATCCAACTTGAATTATCACTATTCGTTTACTATACTCCGCGAGATTCATTTAGTATATTCTCCAGGGAAATATCAGATTCGTCTTTTTCATTATATAGTAAATTCTCCAGATAATGATCATCGAATCTAGGGAAAGGTATTAAAGCTTTATTTGCGTTTTCCTTAAGTTTCTTCTTTTCCTCAAGTTTTGATTTTGCAATAATTGTATTTAGTCGGCTAAGATCAGTTTCTAATAACTTTGGTGTTACTATTCCAAGATCAAAAACATCACCAAATGAAATTTCAAGAAACTTTATACCGTTCCAAATTCTGAACTTAGAATCGACATTATAGAATGAACTGTTCTCATTTAGCTTACCAACAACACCATAATAACAAAGAGCTGTATAATTTTCATCTTTGTCGTCAACTCCTGAAAAATTAGCTCCCATTGTATGGTGACTGTGTATCTGAAGATATCTTATGTAATCAGAATTCATTTCATAATTCTCATTATAATCGTATGAAGCTCTAGTTCCTGTAACAATTTGATCTTCAATGTTGAGATGAAAAGTGTTGTTTTTCTTGTGATAATATACATTTACACAAATTTCTGATTTAATCTTATCATATACATATTTGAAGATCTCAATGATCTTCACAAATAATGAGATATGAGGTTTTGTAATGAACGGATATACTGCAATAGTCTTATCAATATTATTCAATAAAGGATTCGCATATTTAACACTTTTAACTTCATCAATTGATACTCCAAAATCATTTTTTAGAGCAATAAACATACCATTGCCTGCGAATATAATGTTGTAGAAATCTAAATCTTTCACAAGTCTATTAAACGGCTTATTGAAAAAACATATTTTAGCTAGGCTAGACTCGTTGATTTTCTGTAACTGTTTCTCTATTGGTGTCATTTTCTTGTACTCCATGTTTGAACTTTATTTGTTCTTAAATTTGTAAGATCTGTTCCTCCAACACTTCCCAATTTCTCTTATTCGTTAGCTGTTTCTAGATAGGTAAATCTGCAACTTCGTCAGGAATTCTAAATCTATTAGTTTCTCGCGTTGGGGCTACAAACCTAAAATCTATTCGTGCAGGTTCTTCACGAATATTCTCTTCATGACCAATTGTAAAACTTTCCTAAGTTATTTCTTCAGCTCTTGCCGGATTTAAAATCTTAAACAATTTAGCTTCAAATTCAAGAATCTGTTTTGGAACATTAGGAGTTAGAATAAAGAGTTTCTTATTAACTTCTTCTAAAGTTTTACATTGAGATAAATAGAATAACACATCCATAAATGAAACTTCAAAATCATCTTTGTTTATCTTCTCTCTTATCCAGCCAATATCAAATGTTGTCTGAATCTGATTATTGAATTTCACATGAGGGTTGTAATCCCCATTGAAAATTGTTGTAACTATTTGAGCATATGAAAGATCTTGAATTGAATCCGGCTGAATATTCTTTTGTGGTACAATATAATCTCCAAGGCACATCTGATCAATATCAGATGTATTGCCATAAGGAAATCTGTAAAATTCATTATCAATTTTCATTATGGTTAAGCTATGTCTATAATCGAAGTGAACTTTTTGTTCATATTTATAAAGATTTATTTTTGGTCTTAAAATTGAGAATAATTGAAATAGAGGGACTCTACAAGTTATCTGTGGAATCTTAAGACATGTATAATCTTCATTAACGAAAATCGTTTGTTCTGATTCTATCATCTCTAATTTAAAATTAGCTACTTCAAAATTTTTAACATTTTTAAAGAGATAATTATATGTTTTATCTTCTGTTTTTTCCGGCGTGATCTCGTGATCTATCATGAGATCAAGATGGTTTGTTGTTGGATTTGTTACTTCTTTGGTTCTAAAGAATGGACATGTTTTCTTTATTATATTAATTGTTAAATTTGCATATCTGTTTTGTTCTGGGTAATGGTGCATGAAATATTCAGGGTGACCTTCATGAAATCTAATATAAGTGTTATCAAAAGATCTTTCCCAATCAGTTTCTGCTTCACCAAGTTGTATATAATCCCCAATTGAGTAACTATCAGTTTCTATAGCTTTTCCAGTTTCAAGATCTTCGATTAAAATTCGATTTCGATCTTTAAATACGTATATTCCAATTTTAAACGGCGAGTTCTCAACACGAACTTTTTTGGTTATATTATATGTGACACTTTTATACATATGTTGTTCCTTCTACATGAGTTATATTAGTGTTAGTTTCTAATGTCGTATAAGACATAGTATTAATCTCTGGTTCTGGAACATTAAAAATAAATGTTAAAGATGATGGAGCTACAATTATATTAATTGGAGGTTCTGCGTCCATAATTTCATTCATTTGTTGTTCAAGAGTAGGAGTTATAAGATCACCGAAGTGCTCTTCTAGAAATTTTATTTTTAATGATTCATTCTCTATATTTTTTATAATACCAGAAGTTACTAATTCAAAACATTGAAGTTCAAGAAACTTAATTGTTTCTTCTACTGATCTTTTCTTCTTGAATTTTGTGAATTTAACATAATGTTGAAAATTATATTGTTTTATATAATCAAATAATCCTGGTGTAGTAAAGTTTGTTTCAGGTTTTCTATTAAATTTTTCATTATTGAGCGAAATGAGTTGAATATCCGTATCCATATCTACCTCTTGAAAAGTTGTTTTCTGTTATCAGAATTACTCTATCTATAAAAAACCACACTTTGAACATATTTATCATTGAGATATTATATTTAATTTGGTTAAGATTTAATTCTTGTAGTTTATTTATTTTAAAATCTTCAAAATTCGGATCATCTTGTTGGGGAAAATTAATACATTTGTCTCTAATTTGAAATATTACTGAAGTGAGTGGAATATTACAAAATTTACTATCTGGGTGATTTTTTAGATGTTCTGATATTTTTTTCATAATAATCAAGAATATTATATTATTGCAAATTGTTGGACGATATGATTTGAAATTTTGAATTAAATTAACAAAATTTTCAACTGAAGTATCGAGTGTTTCTTGACGAAATTCAAGGGTTTCAGTAACAAACATTTAGTTTCACCTTCTTTCTTTTTAAATTAAAAATGGCAGGACAATCGTAACTGATTGTCCTGCCATTGTTTGTTAGTTAGCCCTTGTTACCGGACGCAACCTTGAACTTAATAACTTTCTTGTTATTACGTTCTTCGATGGTTGCTTTCTCTTTTGCAATCTCCTTGAAATAAGAGCTAACCATGTCAAAAGCCTGATCAAGCGTCAAAAGACCTGGAACGGTTTTGATTGTGTTATTATTAACAACAATCTCAGTTGTTCCAGTAATTTTCGGAATAGCCTTCTTTACAGCGGCCTTTGTTAGTGTCTTCTTTACAGGCGCAGCTGCCTTCTCTGATGCTTTCTTTGTGATTGGAACAAATCTTTTACCACAGACCTTACAAATATAAAGCTGATTACCTTCTTTGTCAAAGCCTTTTTTGGTACATTCCTGACTCTGTTTACACACCGGACAATACTTTAGCTCTGCCATGTTCTTTACGCCTCCTGTTGTTTTATTTGTTTCAAAAGATTTTCAACTACTGTTTCAATTTCACTGTAATCACCTGGCTCGAATAATTGATATCTGAAAATTTGATAGCTTATCTTTTAACTTCATTTTGCTCGAACTTTTCTTTTTCAAGTTTTTGTTTTAAATCAGTTAAAATCTTAGCAATATCCAATTCTGTAAATAGCTCTTGCCGAATAGATTCGTTGACAATATCTGGGATCTTCTGACTTGAAACTACTTCGTCTAAAATATTAATTAATAAATCAATTTCTAAAGTATTGAGTGCAATAATTATATCATCTTTCATTTCTTTTCTCCAAAAATAAGATCTTTTAATTTATGAATTTCGTTTAATGTTTTAGTAGCAATGCCTATTTCTTGATTTAAAATAGTTGCAATATAAAGTTTTTCTAGCACTTTATCAGGAATTAAATTTATATCTTCTTCTGTTATGTATAATTGTCTCATAACTGTTTCTCTTGTTAATTCTGGCATTCTTTTCACCTATAGTTTCATACTCAAAACGATTGGATAAACAAATGTTTTTAAATAGTTTCTTGGATCAATATTACTATCTTTTGGTCTAATAATATATTTGCCGTCATCAGCAAGATATCTTTTATTTTCACAAATGTAGTATTCATTTAAAAGCTCATTTAAATTGTTTGATAATAAAATGTCTAAGTATTGTTTTGAATAAATTTTTAAAATTTCATTAAAATTGATGTGATTATTTTGAAGTATATCTTTTTGTAGTTTTTTGATATATTCTGGAGCATGCTTGTATATTCCTTTTACAATAATGTTATTATCCGTAAAGAAATATGTTGTTCGATTTGATCTAATATATTTTTCATGTTGAGTCATGTGAAATTCAAAATTATTATTTAAAACAAAATTTATAAAGGTGTCTTGAGATGATTTATCATTTATATTCAAAAGTTTATTTAATGTATCATCATCACAAGAAACAGTTGCTCCATCTTTTTCAAGTTCTAATAATGTAATATCCCCAGTTTCAAATATAACTCCACATACGATTATTTTCGAAATGATATTTAATAGATGCAGATATTCTGTATTCACCAGCGAAGTCGCAATAAAGATATTGCGAGATCTTTTGTCCTCAATTTTATTCATCTGAATAATAAAGTCATCAGTTGAATTAAATAACCGACGACAAATAGAAGTGAATGCTTGTCTGATATCGATATCAAGTATGTTTATATTTGTTGCTTTTGCAACAGTCACATATTGATTCGAAGTATCAGCTAAATACCAGCTAACATGTTTATCAGCTTTTGCTACATCTAAATATTGTTCTGGAAATTTAATCTTTGAATATTTTTGTAGGAGTTCTTCAAAGAAGCTCATATATTTCCTTTTAATTAAAAATCGGCAAGAGCTTTAACTAGTTCTTGCCGATTTAGAATATGATGGCTGAGGCGACTCGGTTCGAACGAGTAATATCAAGATTCAAAGTCTTGCGGTTCACCAATTAGCCTACGCCTCAATGATGATTCTTTACTTCTTTATTTAATTTTATTATTTCTATATGAATCTTTTGAATTTCAAATTTTAAAGACCACCAACTATACAGATTCGTTCAAAGTCAAATCTTCGAATTTGAATCAAATGTTGAATCTCATCAAAGTGTATACTTGATGCTGTTGCCGCATAAATTCCGGGAGAATCCATAGGAATATATTTAAGCTTTGTTTTTGAATCTTCGCCCATCATATCAATATCATCAATAAAGATCTTATAAGCAACAGAATCTGTATCTGTTAAATTAAAATCTTTACCTAAATGAACATTTTTAATACCGGTATATTTAATATCTATTATATCTTTTGATGGTACAAAAATTTTATAATATTCTACTTCTTTAATTGCTCTTTTAATCGATTCTGTTTTACCAGACTGTCTCGGTGCAATTATAAGAGTTTTTGGAATTAATAAATTGCATGTTATTTCATGGGGTTCTATTAAAGTTATCTTTATGTTCTGTTTCATATTTATTTCCTCGCTAAAAGATATTCATAAAATCTTCGTAGACTTGTTCATCAGATATTAAATATATCTCATCAATCTGTGGCATATCTCTTTTTGTCTGAACATACCATGTAAAATAAAAGTCAGTTACACAAGTTCCTTTTTTAATCATCATTGGAGTTTCATTTTCTCGCATTCTAGTTGTATCTATATATAATCGAAAGATCATATCTTCAATTAAATTATGAGACACCACTTCTGTTTCAGGTTCAAATATAACTTTTTGATCAAAAGCTTTATATATTTTTAAGAAGATATCTTGTTTGAAATCTTCCATAAATTCAGAAAACTGTATCTTGAGGCCAATCGGAAAACTAATTTTAATTTCTGGTCTAATAGTTGTTGCTATAATATTTGAAGATATTCTAACAACATCTGGCCCAGATATGTTCAAATCTCTCGAAAGAGTAATTCCAAATGTGTCTGGGGAGCATTCAGTTTCAATAAGACAATTGTCATTTGGGGGTGTACACATTATAATATTTTTTTTTCGATCTAAACTTACTAAAAAGTTTGGATCAACTATATTTAAAATTTTCATTCTATTTCTCCTTCTTTTGTCTTATTAATTGTATCCTCAATTGGGTTAGCCCATTTTGTGAGCTGAGATGTTTTTACTTCTGCAATATGATTGTTTTTGACACCATCTTTATTGACGTAGGTTCTGTAGGAAATAGAACCCTCTACAAGGATAAGTGCTCCATTTTTAATGCTGTCGACAGCAACTTCAGCTGTTTTTCCCCAACAAACAGTTCGATGCCATTTCTTATTAGATTGAACTTCTTCATTTCTATTACGCCATCTGTCGATGGTACTCAACGAGAAATTTGTTACACTTGTATTGTTTGTAGTTTTCCTCAGAGTCAGATCCGAACCGACATTACCGACAAGAATGATTTTATTTAAGCTACCTTCCCACTTAGATACATTTGTTGCTTTAATTTCAGCAACTTTAAGTTTTTTATCATCCTTCTCATAATGCCGATATGAAATTGAACCTTCGACGAGAACTGTATCTCCTGTTACAAGAGAACTTACAACTTGTTCCGCCAATTTACCCCAACAAACAATATGGTGCCATTTCTTGTAATTTTGTTCTTCATTATTTCTATCGGTCCATTTGTTTGAAGTTGTTAATGTAAAGTTCGTAACAGAGGTTCCATTTGTCGTCATTCGAAGAGTCATTTCTGATTCAATAACTCCTACAAGTAAGACTTTGTTGTAATTTCTAGCCATCTTTTTTAACCTCTCTTGTATAGTGATTTTATTAAAGATGAAGATGGAACAGGATTTGATACCTGTAATGACTGCGCTTCAAACTCTGTTGACGCTTATCAACCTTTAAGGCGTTGCATTTCCGCCATCCACCTTCTTATTTTACTTTAAATGTTTCTGTGCTGAGAGTTCAAATCCTCTATTGAATGTAAAATTACACGCATGTAGAAATGCTTCTCTTTGCCATCCGGTGAAATCATAAAAATATTCACCATATTTTGGATCTTTAATAGAAAATCTGATTGCGGTTTCGTGTTTTTGAACGGTACAAACTGGTCGTTCTTGCTGCCAACTTGCACCTGGAACTTGTTTAAATAATTGTTCCAGACAAATTGTTGAAATTCGGGTTGAATTGAAAATATTAAAAGCTGTTGCAGGATATATTGTTCCTGAAACTGTTCGTTTACAATTATCAAGATATAAAATATTTCCTTGAACTGAATTGTTTGTCAAATTAAAATATGATACTCTCATATTCCCGAAGTCTAAATTGAAAGACAGAATCGCAAAATGCGCTTCGTTTGCAACTGGAGTTTGTCGTGGATTCATATAGAATTTCGGATTGATTAACCAGAATAAATCAATGATTGCATATTTTTGATTTGTATTTGTTACGACTTGAGCTGGCTGTCCGAAATTATTTGGTTCTTGAATTGGTGCAAACAGATCAATTCCACTTGGTGCAGCTGTCACATCTTCTCCTGTTGGAGAAGATGTTTCATTTCCAAAAGATGAATCTCCTACAGATTCTGCCGGAGCAGGTGGGGTGGTTTCAAACGGTTGATTTCCTGTCTGCATAAAGCCGACCGGCGGCGTTCCAAAAGGAACATTATTATTGTCACTATTCATATATTGTTTGCCTCCATTTATATGTTTTTTATTTACTTATCTGAAACAGTCTTTTTTCAAATTCAGTCAATTCAACATTAACTGCTGATTTGAACTTTTCTTTAATTTCATCATCAAAAGATTTCACGGATTTAATAATCTTATCAACTTTAAGTTTAATTGGTTTTGCATTTTCTACAGGAATTTCTTGAAGAATTCGTTCCGAATTATCCATGGTGATATAAGCTTCAATGGCGCGATCTTCTGCTCTGTCTCTTCCGTTTTCTTTATCTGTCGGATCAACAAAACTACATATTGAGATGCCCCTACACGCAATTTTCTCTTTCAAATCATAAAGAATACAAACTGTAATTCTTGGATGATTGTGTTCGTCTCTGTAATGATAAAAACGTTTCTTAATCCGATTACAATTTGTATAAAGATATTCTTTATTTCTCTTATACCGAATTTGTTTTTCAAGATCAGTCTGTAATTTTTTAATTTCATTAATAACTACAAATAATTTATGATATTCATTCAATTCTACATCATAAGCTTGATCTAAAAGAGTGGCTTCTTTTTTTCTATTGTACTTGATTTTTATTGTTGAACACTTGAACATTTTCATTTCCTTTCTTTTTGTAAGATTTTTAGTAAGAATACTTAAACATTTTCATTTCCTTTCTTTTTGTAAGATTTTTAGTAAGAATTCTTTAACTGTTAATTTTTCACTTTCTTCATCTGATAATTTAAAGATATCATTATAGATATCATCGAACATAGGGCAATATATATTATCTGTATCATACTTTTCGGCGATAGCTTCTTGTATCTCTTTAATTTTCATTAGTTTGCCTATTCTAACTCCAGTATTGTGATATTTAAATTATCCATTAGCCATTTTGCAACAATATGTCTGTGACAGAAATAGCCAGAACGTTCCCAACATAGAAGGATTGAATCTTCTCCAAGTTCTTGATATGTTTTTGCCGGATCTAAATTATTTAGAATTTCATCATAATATCTTGTTGTATATTCTTCTTTTGTAATTTGTCCACTCTTATAAGACATTACCAAATTCCAGCTCGGACAAAGTGGTTTGTAAATTACTTTGACTACGAATGATTCTGGTGTCTTTTTAGAGATCGATACTAATCTCGGATCACCTTGTATGATTTTTGGTGATGAATAATATGATGTATTCATAATATTATTCCCTACACTGTTCTAATAACATTGATAAAAAGTCTTTAACCGATAAATTTTCTCCATCTCCATCGGCAAGATCATGTAAAGCTGTATTATAAATATCTTCATTTCCATCATTATAATCATCAATTGCTTCCAAAAGTTCTTCTATTGGAGTATCCATAATTTATTCTCCTGATGTTTTTAAACTTTCCAAGTACATTTCAGCAATAATTTGTGCTGCTTTTAAAGATAATCTTCCTTGTGTTGTAATTGATTTAGCTAAATGTTTATTAGAGAAACGATAACTTTGTTGCCCGAATACCTTTTTATTTAGTCAAAGTTGCTAATTCTGACTCGTCATTTCTGACAGCTACATATCACTATGTAGAGTAGACTATATCTTCATCCTTAGATTTTTAAATAATTACGTGAGCCCATATCTTGCCATTTTGAATTGCATATATATTTGACATTCCGCAATTACATGTTTTTGATATGGAATACGCAGTTTCGCCATTACTTAATCTGATTTTAATATCTTTTACATCATCAATTGTTAGTTGTTTGTTTTTTAAAAATACTCGTTTTAATTTTGGTAGATCATAATCTTTTGAAATATGCTTCCAAGATTTATTATTTAATATATTCATTATAACTTCTATACTAATATCAAAAAGATGAGATGTTTGTTCGATCGAAGTATATGTTCTAGAGGAAATGCCGTCTAATATTTGTTTAATTATATTGTCATTTGTGCTTGCAAAGTTGTTGTTTTCTCCAACTCTTACTGTGGTTTCGTGTATATTATTTCTTAATGTTTTTCTAAATTCATCCAAAACTGTAATATCTATATTTTCTGTCATATGTTGCCAACAATTTTTACTCAATAAATTATATATTATTCTGCGTGTTATATATGGATGATTTTTTATAATATCTGAATACGTTTTATATTCATTGTTTGAAAGTTTTATAAGAATCGTTTCAACATCTTTTTCTGTGAGTTTTGATATTCCTATTTTTGATCCAAATGCGTGTCTTTTCTTATTAACTGCATCTTGTTTATTGTCCTTTGCAGTGCCAAGAAATAGATGATCAGGATTACAACACGATGGATTATCACATTTATGACAAACCATTAAATTTTTTGGAAACTGTCCGTTATAAAATTCATAAACTGCTCGATGGACTTTTGTTATATTGTTTATAATAAATATACCATATCCATCTTTATCTTTTTTGCCTATCCACTCCCAACAATCTTGTTCATTGCCTGAATAAGAAATATTATTAAAACACATATCAATTTTATTTTGTGGCCAATTTGTTTTATTCATAGTTTACCTTTCTTTATAATTTTTCTAAGGATGCTCCCCGTTTCAGCTCGCTTGAGCTTACGTCTTTCGACTAGTCGTTACACCTTCGACAGCTAAAGTTAGCAGCTTTAGCTGAAGCTTGGCTCGGTATTGACTTATTTTATTAAGTGTTCCACCGAATTAGAGGAGTTTTATATGAGCTAATATTTCATCTTCTAACCCATAAGTTGTATTCATCGTGATTTTAATAGCTTTTTGCCGCATCTCAAAGAACTCATACTCAAGAGTTCCCTTTTTGAACTTATCTCTTTCTTTTTCATAATCATTTCTGAAATTTTTAAGATCTTTTAAGAAGTCAATAAATAATCCTTTTTTAACTTCATGTTTCAGAAACAAACAACCAGACAAAGATAGAATTAAATTATTTGATTTTAAATAATTTTCAAATGTTTTAATTGGTATTTTTATTATCTTAATTGATGGTTTCAATATATCTTCAATTATATATAGAAATTCTACTTCTTGCGGAAAAGAATCATTTACGAGATATTCGTGTGCAAAACTATTATACTCTTTACTATCTGGATGAATATCATCAAACAAATCTATCATCGGCAAGAAATAACGTCTTAAAACAATATAGTCTCCAATCGTTTCTTGTTTAAATAACTGATCTAATGGTTTTTTATGCTCATCTATTTTCTTCAATAAATATGCCATTATTATATAACAATTTTGAACATATTCACTTTTATTCTGTGGTTTCAATCTATCTGCATATTTTGTAATCATTTCATATAAATAAATATATATATTTTGTGGTATTGGCATTTTAGCATTTATTGGTTTTCCAATAGCTGTTAAGAATTTATATGTAAACGGATCTATGATCTTTCCAAAATATGTATCAAACGATATGTTTAGTTGGTTGATCATTGACGGATACAGAGCACTTGCATCAAGATCTACAATTATACCATCTTTGCTTGTTAAAATTTGTGCTTGTGATTGTTTTACATATGCACCAGCGAAGTGTCCAGTAATCGATCTATATGTCTGTTGACTTACTTCTTTTACAGTCTTTTTCATTGTTTTTGGAATATAGATAGTTGAAATTTCATCATCTGAAATAGAAACTGTTGTCTCATCTAAAATTCCAAATCTTGTATACTTTCCTTCTTCATTTAGCTTGTAATTGACATATGTGTCAAATAAGATTGAAGAACCTCTTAATGAAGCTGTAAAAGGAGTTCTCATCAAGCGTCTTAAAAGATTATACGATTCGACGTGATGAAGTTTCGTATTCATTCTGACACAAAGAGCAACATCAATAATGTTATAAAGAAGAAAATTAACTGGGTCTTTTTCATAAAAAGTATCAAGTGTCATTCCTTCACTTTTATATTCTTTTTTCTTTAGACCCAATTCAGCGTCAGCTACATAATCTAATGCATAGCTGCTCTGTTTTGATCCCATATTAAGTCCACCATCATCCCGAACCTTATATGCGTATAAAAGATCGAGAACAGGATATTCTGGAATCTTAATTAAAAACTCATTATTGAATTTCTCAACTTTAATTTTACCAAATGCAGATAAGATCTTGCCGATCTCAACTTCATTCTTATTTAGAATATTACTTAATCTAAAGTAGATATAAGGTAAATCGAATCTATCCGTTGACCATCCACTTAAAACTGAGGGATCTATTTCTTTAAGTTTACTCCAACAAGCTTTAATTAAATCGGTTTCATTATTAAATAAGTGTATTTCTAATTTTTCATCAGGTAGAATATAATTATCTTCGGCAAGATCTTTTATATACGTCTGAATAAGATTTGGAAGTTCTTCTTTCGTTGGGAACTTTTGAATGTTAGAATGCTGCAACAAAAAATATGATCTGAAGGTCTTATCAAATGTGCTATAAATTGTCATAGCATTTATTGGAAATTTGGCAATTTCAGGCTTAGGAAATATACCAGCATTCGCTGTAAATACTTCAATATCAAGAAATAAGATATTCAATAATTGATCTTTATCAATAGTATCTTCTTTATTCTTTAAATAATTCTGAATTGAATAATATTGTTGATAATCGAGATCCAAAGAGTATATTTGATATGGACTTATATCCATGCTCTTAAACTCTTCAAAAGAAAAAGATTGCACTTTCTTCACCTCCTTTGATATATAATCATATTATTTCTATATAAAAATTGTAAATAATAAAAAATAGTGGAAGCATTTGATAGCACCCACTGTCTCTTGCCGCATCTCAATTTATTTTACTAATTTGAGGAATGTTTTTTTCTTGTCAGCATTTTTTAATTTGGGCAATGGAACCGGATCATCTTTGAACATTTTCTCAGGTTCAGTTATTTCATCTTCTGGAAACTTAACTTTAAACAATTGATGAGGTACACCATTCAAAGTGAATTCCTGTCCTCTAATTTGATCATCATCTAATTTCCATGCCATTGTTATAATTTTAAAATCTTCTGTTGGTACAAATGGATGAAATCTTACTATCCAGAAGTTTTGTTTAAATTTATCAGCAACAACATCAATTATTTTTACATAAAATCCAAGCTGTTTCTCTTTACCTATTTTAATCAAGATAATGTCGCCAGGATTTACAATTATTGTGTTATCCATTATGTGTTCTCCTATTTTTATATTTATATAAGAATTCATAACAAGCTTTTTTATTTGAAATAAAAAATCGGCAGAAAGATTGCTCCTTCTGCCGAGTAAAGATGATGCTTTACTTGGATGGTCGACCTCTTCTCCAACGCATGATCATCTTTTGTATGGTGGCGAGAGCGGGATTCGAACCCGCGACCTTTGGGTTATGGGCCCACTAAGCTACCGCTGCTCTATCTCGCGTCAATTTGCCTCATACTGCTCAATTAATCTCTTCTTGAACCCATCAAAATCAGTGACAGCTTCAATCAGTTTGATGATTTTACCGTCCAGACCAGAGATTCTAATAATCTTCTCTGTGGGCTTGAAGACAGATACCTGGCTTGGAGCTACATTAATCAACAGAACTTTTCCAGCTAAATATTCTGGAATCATTCGTCTATAAGCTTCAATCAAATGTGTTTCGGCCCAAGTCATCTCATCTGTGATAACAATGAATAGATCCATTTCTGGATTGTTTTTGATAGTCCATTGCATCGCCTCGAGAAGTTCGGTTCCGCCTTCACAGTGGATCTTGTCTTGAATTTTATTTGCTATAGCATTCGGTCCAAGATTAAGTACTGATTCTTCTTTGAATTTGGCAGTGACGTCTAAAATTGACGCGGGAAGATACGATTTTTCCTGTTGATTATAACATCCCCAAGTGTGACTAGCTGAGAATGTATAGAATCGAAAGTCCTTCAGAAAGAGACCATTCAACATCGAAAGGAATTTTGACCCAACTCGATGTGCAATTCCACCGTCGCGTTCATCCACCATTGATCCTGATCTGTCATAGAGAATGACAGGTTTTTTAGCATTGCATTTGAAAATGACGAATTCTTTAAGAACTTCGTCACAAACAGCAACAATTTCAGGATCTACTCGAACACTTTGATTGTGTCCTCTGTGATCAACAGATTCAAGAAAGATTAGATCAAATGGGTTGATAAATCTTAATCCATTTCCGCTTTTGAAAATGGATTTTAGACGAGTTTTCAACTCCGGAGCTTGTGCTGCTGTTAGAAATGACAGATTCTTGATCAAACTATTGATCGGTAGATTTTTAATTGACTTCTGGATAAACTCCAGTTTTGCAATATGTGACACTCTATTATCACTGATAGCTGCAGTTGTGTGTTCAGAACTTTCAATGGCTCCAGTTTCCTTGTTGACCTTGGTCTCAAGCTTCGAGCTTTTTGAATCTTCGATGATCGCGCGATAAAGCAACGAAGTCTTGGAATCTTTCGGATGTGGTTTTAAGATCTTGATCAGGTCCTTCAACTTAAACTCACGTGAAAGCATCTTTCGACGTTTCAAAGTAAGTTCATTGTAGGACTCAAATTGACGTTTCAGATTTGTAAACACTTCTTTGGGAAGTGCTTGAAGTCCATTGATTCTATCTTTCCAGTAGGAGAGAAAGTTAGCAATGAAATCCGGTCTTGTAAAAACGTCACTAATAATCCGGTTAATGTTGTGTCCTTTTTCCGCTAGACGAGCTGCCATAAGAACTGGCGATAGTCGAATTCCCATAATCTTACCAATGTACCATGCAAGAGCGATAACAAACTTGGGTTCAGTGGTGATCATGCGATCGATGAGTTGCTCAAAATTCTCCAGCTGCTTTTTAACGTTGTTGTAGAAGCTGGATCTGGGAACAAATGAAATTGCTGTCATAAAGAGTGATTGATCATCCTTCATCTTATAGACAACATACCCTTCCGCGTTTTTCACCTTCTTGTAGTCATACTTCTTTTTTACCTTGTTAAACATATGATTCTCCTTTCGCTTGAGAATAAAATCACATAGGTAAATTCCCATGTTTCTAAACATATTATTTCTATATAAATTTTTTGAAAATAAAAATAGTTCCTCTGACCCGAAAGCCAGAGGAAAATTCGCGAGGATCGAAAGGAGATATAAAATTTTTGAAACTCATAAAGTTTTTAAATTTAATTATCTTCAGCGTATGTAATCCTCACAAGCGCGATTTTAATAGTGACCAACCCGCGAGCTGGCCAAATTAATACGGATAATTCACCAATTAGTAGTTGGTTGCTCCGAAGAGCAGGCATATGTAATCCGCATTAGCATTTTAATAGTGACCAGTCCGCAAACTGGTCAAATTAATAGGGATAGTTTTTGGAAACTTTCGTTTCCCAGTTAAAACCCTGGGAGGATCTTAACCGAAGGAGGTCTTACGACCAATCAGAAGTTTTTAATTGTGATTTCTTTCGAAATTAAATTAAGCGTATGTAATCCCTATCTGCTTTTTAATTATTTCAAAAATAATATTTCTATATGAAATTTGAGAATATCAGAAATTTATATCATTGATTTCCTTAGTAAATTCTGGGAAAATTGATTCTTGAATTTTGGGAGATGTAGTCGGCAAAGGTTCAGATGTGATCTTTTCTTGTGGAATCTTTTTACCCTGAGTTAATGATTCTTGTTCCATATCATGAATTTTATTATTCATACGTTGTTTCATTTCTGGAATATTGAGCAAGATTTCAAATAAACTTAATCTTGTAAATCTACTAGTTTGAAATCCTTCATCAGAAATTATAATATTAATCTTTCTCCAAGCTCTTGCCAATTTTATAAAATTATTAGCATCGTTAGAAGATATGTCTCTTTTAAGAGAACTTGTTTTATCTCCAGCTTTATGATAATATAGTTGATTACTATCCACAATTTTATCAATCAATTCTTCAATAAGTTGTAGAATCATTCGCTCTGGAATCTCAAATTCTATCTCAAGATTCCATCTATCATCAAGATCTTTAATTGGTATCTTTTTTTCTATAAGATCTTTGATAGTTTGTTTCTTTTGTTTTGGATCAAGTACTTTAAGCTTGAGTTTCATTATTTTCCTTTTTTAATTAATTCTCCAGTGATTGGATTTCTTGAGCCGTATAAAGCAAGTAACATTTTTTCTGCTCTATCTCTTCCTATAAATACTTCTCCTGCTGAACACCATTTTCCATCATTGTAATACTCAAAATATATTGAATCACCTACTGGTCGGCCAATGCAAAAATGATCTTTAACTCCATCTGCTCGATCACAAAGTCGCATTCTTGGTAAATTTTCTAATGGTGATAATTCTAATCTAGTTAAAATCATCTGAAGATGATTTTTAAGATCTTCTATATCGTTAATTTGATCTCTTGCGAAACTAATTTGTTTCTTTACCCACTTTTGTGTTGTCACTTGTTTTCCTCGTAACTGTTGTTTTTCCAGATTTTGAAATAGGAACTTCTGAGTCTCTTGCTGGTGGAGATCGTTTTATTGTAGTTTCTTTTTGCGTATACGATCTTTTATCAATTTTCTTATCTTTAAAATACTCTATATACATCTTCAAATTAAGAGCTAAAATGATTAGATTGATTATTGTAAATCCTATAAATTTAATCATTTTTCTTCTATCTCTTTCAAAAACCAAGCAAGACCTAATATATATCTGTCACTAACTGGTTGTTTATTTTTAATTCTATTAATTGTCCCAATACAAATTTCTGCTAATCTATTACTTTCTATTGCGCAAGAAGCAAGAGCTTCTAATATTAATGGATCGTTGATTCTTTGTAAAACATAAATAATAGCAGATAAGGATGCTGGATGTGCCTCTCCAGGATTTAGTTCTGTTCTATTTATAATTTATATTCTCCCATGTATTTTTTATTATTACACCTTTTATCATGGTTAATATCCTCTATCCATTGCTACATTAGCTAACTTTATCAGCTAATATAACATCTTTATGTGTTATATTATCTCTAATATTATAAATTGTTTGATGATCGGTATTATATATTTTTGCAATAGATCTACCAGATTCACATTTTGATAATCGTTCTTTTATATCCAAAATTTCACTATCTGAAAATTGTCTACCTTTATTGATATTTCTTTTAATCAATTTATTAGCTATCCCTTTTAATTCACTATCTGTATATAATTGTTTTGTTAAATTTCGTCTTTCTTTACCATTTAAAATTTTATAGATAGCATCAGTTGTTATATTATATTCAATTGCTATTTGTTTTAAAGAGGTATATGTATTATCTTCAATTTTTTTAAAAATTTCTATCAACTCATTATTCGTTATTTTTGTATCTGCACAATTATTACAATCTGATTTATATTCCATATTTTGTTTGTGTGTACCAGTATACAAATGTGTAGGATTAACACAATTTCGAACATTACACGAGTGACAAACTAAGGAATTTTCTAGAATTGGTTTAATACATTGTTCATATATCCATCTATGTGCACCAAATCTTTTACCTTTTATTTTAAATTTACCGTAACCATCTTTATCTAATTCACCATTCCATAACCAACATTTATTTATATCCCAATTACCAGGATTAATTACTTTATTCCAAAATCGGGTTAATAAGATGTCTATCATATAATTATTCTCCTGTATGTCTCATAATTGCTATAGTTGCTAGCTTATCCGCTTTCGCATTCTTGGCTCTCTCAATATGTGAAATTGTATAGCCATCACCAAACAACTTTAAAAGATCTATGACTTTATCATATAAAGGTTGTAATCTTGTATTTTTCACTTTATAAGATCCATTTATATGATTTACAATTAATAAACTATCTAAATATATATTTATTCTTAATATACCATGTTGTTGAGCAAGTTGAAGACCGAGTATTAATGCAGTATATTCTGCTGCATTATTTGTAGTGTAACCTAAAAATACAGATTGTTCTGCAATTAGTTTACCTTCAGTTGTAGTGAGTACAATGCCCGCTCCAGAATTACCAGGATTGCCTTGACAAGCTCCATCTGTATAAAGCTCTGCTTCAAGATATTTCATTTAATTTCTCCTTAAATAAAAAATCTCAGAGAGATAAGATTTCTCTTATCTCTCTGAGTTTTAGTTGATATAGATCGAATTAATTGATAGAAGCAAGGATGTCTCCAACAACGTTGTCCAAAGCACCTTTGACTTTACCACCACGACCGCCACCGTGACCAGGAAGCGTATCTTCCGGACGGCTGAGGTACTCTTTGATGTACGCATCGACCTTCGCCAACTTGGCGGGATCAGAAGCTGCAGACTCACGGAGCTGTTTCTTGGTGCTCATAAGAACACGATTAACCTGGAACTTCGTGACGCCAACCTGCTCCGCAATCTGCGTATAGGAATGGTCTTTCACGAGCGTCAGGATCTGCTTCACCTGCTCTGCATTCATCTGCGTAGCGGGCTTCTTACGATCTTCACCGGACTTCTTCACACCCTTTACTTTGGGCGCCTTCGCCTCGGCGGGAGTTGATTCAGCAACGGGAGCAGCGGGAGCTGCGACGGGTACATCCTTCGGTTTTGCGAACGGGAACTGTGCCATAATGTAATGCCTCCTAAAGTTTTGTTGTTTGACTTTGTTTAAGTTGTTTGTTAACTTCTGTTAAGATGACTTCCATCTTAACACCCTCTGAATTCATAATCGCTCTCTTCAGTTCTGTATTTGTAATAATACTAATTAAATTATTTAATTGTTTATCAGTATCTGGCCATTTTACTTTATATTCAAATCCAGATCGAATACAAGCTTCTAATTGATTTGGGTTCATTTCTCCTAAACCTTTAAATCTTCTAATCTTAAATCCACTGTTTTTTAACTGCTCAACCTTTGAATAATCATATACTGGATAATATTTGCCTCCTTTTGTTGCACCATACAGTGGTGGAATAACAATTGAAACTTTCCCAGACTTTATAAAGTCTGATGCAAACTTCTGTAAGACTAAAAGAACAAGTACCGCTATATGTTTCCCATCTTCATCAGCATCTCCGACTATTTTTATTGCTTTGTATCTTCTGTTACTAACAGGACCCAAAGCTTCTAATAAATCTTTGATCTCTTTATTCTTTTGAATTTTTTCTAGAGTTGCTGATTCAACATTTAATACTTTGCCTTTTAGTGGATATACAGCTTCTGTTTCCTTTAAAGTAACTTGTTTAATTGTTCCACCAGCTGAATCACCTTCGACAATGTATAATACATCACCTGGTGATTTTTGGCAATCTTTCAATTTGTTTCCCGCTGAAACTCTTTTACTAGATCTTGCCGATTTAGAAGAGCCATTCACAATTTTCTGATGCAACTTTCTTTCCAAATTAGTTTCAATAGTTTCAATAACTTGATTGACAAACCAATCTATTTGACCTCTCAAGGGATCAATTAATAGTTTTTTTACATCAAGAACCATCCTGACTTTAGTTTGACTATCAAATTTCGGCTCTGGAATACTTATCATTATGAAAGATCTTAGTCCGTTTAAATATTCCTTATCGCTTACTTTTGAAAAGCTTTTATCAATTTTTTCACTTACTGATTTTTTCAATTCAGTGTGAAAAGAAGAAATAAACTTTCCATCACAAGCTCTTAAATTAACATTCCCCAGAGTAATCGAATCATCCTTTTCCACATAAGTTGTGTAAAGTTTGATATGACTACCTTTGTCCGGCGAGGTGAATTCTAAGGAATACAATTGATCATCATCGGCAAGAGCTAAATGTTGTTTTACATATGATTCAAATTCCATTTGAGGAATTGGTTTATCATTAAATGTAAAACCTTTTAGACCGAATATTGACTGTACAGAAATTAACCTTTCAATAAAATAGCGATTATTAAATTCTAATGTTTCAAAATATTGCTTACTTGGTTTAAATCCAACGACGGTTGAATATTTTTCTGAATTAAATTCAGTTTCAGTTGATGTAAGCTCGCCATTTTGAAACGTGTACGTTACTACTTTTTTCTTAACCGCTCGATCTCGTGTTTTTATAATTAACCAATTAGATAAAGCATTAACAGCTACTAACCCAACACCATGCATTCCTATCAATTGCGCATAGTCTTCATTATCAAATTTTGTACCTGAAAATAGGCTTGTACATAATACTTTGATAGAATCTTCAAAAGAACCATCTTCAAGTTGCATTGGTTGCATTGGTATGCCTCTACCATTATCACTTACCCAGAATGATCCTTCTTCAATATTGTTGAAAATGTTAATTTCAGTTGCGAAACCATTTGCAATTTCGTCTATCGAATTGTCAAGAATTTCTTCTGCTAGATGATCCGGAGTATGTACGTCTCCAATGAACATTCCTGGTCGTGCTCTTACTGGATTAATACCGTTACCAAGTGCTTTAAGGGCCATTTCGTTTCTCCAAAAAATAATAAAAACTATCTTTTATAAAAGTAATATTTCTATATGAAATTTTTGAATTTCAGAAAAACCATAGGGTTGTTTTTATTCAATTATTGTTGTTACCATTCCTTCTTACTATTAGTTTGTTGTAACGATTTAACGATTTCTTTTTTCATTGTAACTACATCTAATGTATCTAGAAAATGCTTTAAACAATCAATTGAATCTTGTATTCCTTTTTGATAAGATACAACAACTGCTTCTGCACACTGTTCTAGAGATACACCTAGTTCATTTGCCATAAAATCTCCTTGCTTCAGTTTCTATATTAACAAAATGACGATGTCTTTGTTTAAATAATTCAAAACTACTAATTTCTCTCTCTAATAGATCGAGTTCAGAAACTAATTCTCCAAAAACATACCAACCTGGTGCATCTTTAAGATGTTCATTTTCTGGGATTGTATCCCAACATGCTTCAAGAAGAGTACCAAGTTTTGAATTTTGTGATTCTTTACAAGTTGTTATTTCTTTTATTACATTTTTATCTTTTATATATTTCTTAACGATTTTGAGAATATTATTCCAATCATGTTCAAGCCAAGCCCACCATTGTTCAGAAGTTTTAGGATAACTGCGCAGATCAATTTCAATAGTTTGGGGTTCCATCAGTATTTTTCTCTCCTTTAGATTAGTTATTCGTGCATTTCACACCATTCGAAGTATAACATGTTCTTTACATGAGTGGAACAATACTGTGCTAATGAATTCCATGAATACCCAGCTTGTCTTAATGTTGTGTTTTCATGGAATTCTCCAACAAGATAATTTATTCTTTCTAGCAATTTTGAATTATAAAGTATATCGTATTCTGCTCCTTCACAATCAATTTTTAATAATTTACAATTCGTAATACTAAGTTCTATTATTAATTCATCAAGTGTTATACACCCTGTGTATATTGTTGTCTTTTTTAATAAATTCGGCATATCATTTACATATGATGATGCACCACCTAACCCATCCGAATCATATATTATTTGTTTAATTCTTTCACCACCAGATATTGCAATATTAATTGGAATAATATTTGTTAGATGATTAAGTTTAATATTTTGATATAATTTAATATAGGTTTCTGCTACGGGTTCAATAGCAAAGATTTTTATATAAGGATGTAGTTTAGCAAATAGAATCGAGAACATTCCTATATTTGCACCAATATCGATTATGATATCATTCGGTTCAAAAACAACTCTTTTCTCAATAATTTTATAATTATCATTGAAAATCTCGTTGAGCATTAAAATGTTATCTTCATTAAAGAAAAATGTATGATTATACTTTTCTATTGTGATCATGCTGTTGTCTCAAGGCTACACTTCATCATTTCATAAAAACAACTGATCAAATGAATATTCGGATATTTTTTTAAGTCTATCTCTTCTGAATATTTGCCGATAATAACCTGTAATGGTAAATATTTGATAGTTTCATAGAGCCGCTCAAAAATATTCTCATAATTGATATCGAAATTGTTATGACATAAAGTTACAAATGATGAATACTCTTTTGCAATTATAGAATTAAATGGTGTACTCATACACATTCTTCTCGCACCTGGATCTTGTGTTGTCATAATCTTTCCGATCATTTGAATTATATATCCAACAATATTATCTTCGATGTTTAAAGATTGTTCGAGATTTTTAAAATCAACTACTCCGGAGTTTGATATAAAAGATACTTGAAGAGCGTTTATTAAATCTCTTAATCCTGATTTATAGTTCTTACTGACGAATTCTGCGAGAGCACTTTGATCATATTTTGCTTTTTCTTGAGTAAGAATAAACTCTAATCTCTTTTTAATATCTTCAAGATTATCTGATTTAAATTCTATTTGGAATGTAAATCTTGTTCTTAAAGCTGAATCAATGCGTCTTGGGTGATTTGTGCAACAGAGAAAAGAAACAGAATCTTGATATTTCTCCATCATATCTTCTTTCAACTGTGCCTGAAATTGTCGTGATGTACGATCAATTTCTTCAATATATACAATCTTACATTTACTTGTTACTGGTTTTTTAGTAACAAATGGCGCAATCTTATCATCAACATCTGAAACAGATCTTGTTTTGATTCGAAGATAATCTGCTTGATTCTTAATAATTTTTTTGATAGCTATAAGCGCCAATGTTGATTTGCCAGTTCCAGCAGGACCAGATAAAAGAACGTTGCCAGGAATTGATTCACTATCAATCCAGGATTGTACTAATTTTTTCTGTTGCTCATTTGAAAAAACCATTTCATCGATACTTTGGGGCCGATACTTTTCAAACCATGAGATTTGAGGATTTATCACTCATTTCACCTCCCTTAAGAAATAATGATAAACATAATATTTCTATATATAAATAGAAAAATTAAAGTTGGGGTAGATTGCTCTACCCCAACTCAATTACTTCGAAGCGAGCCGATTAACATTATGTTTCTTGGCTAGCTCCTTCATTTTCAGATCATTGGTTGCAATAATGCAACCAATGGGATCTGAATTGTTTTCCTTCTGGCAGTCGACGATGACAGGATCTTGTCCTACACTTTCTGCAGATATGACCATTACCACACTCCTGTTTCCAAGAATGTATATGTGGTCTGCTGCTGATGCTGTTCCCACAAGGGACATCAACACTACTACTAAAGCGATTAAAAGTTTTTTCATTGTTTTCATCTCCTTTCAGTTAGATACTATATAATTTCTATATGAATATCTTGAATATCAGAAAAAAGAAGGTATTTTAATCTAGTTTTTTCGCATCTTTTGTTAATGATTCGCTATTAGATAATATAAATTCTTCAATATTAATCTTTAATTCCGCTGCTTGATCTAATGTAAGATGAGATGGATATTCTTCAATATTACATGTTATGTGTGCTGCTATTTGTTCTTCATCATTTAAATCAGTCAAAAGCTCAATAAATGTCACTTTAACATTATATTGGTCATCAATTTTTAGAACTGTGTGGTATTCAGTTGCTATCTCTATTACATCTGTTGAGTTTTTAACTAGTTCTATTTTCACTCGTCATCATCTCCAAATTTTTAGGTATAGGTGTTCCATATTAAGCGCTCCTTAATTGCACGATATAATCAAAGCAATTTCTTTCACTATTATTTATAAGAGATCTTGCCGTTACAAGATCATTTTCAACCTTTTGAATATCTATAACTGTTTCAACAAGATTTTTAATTGTTCTCTTATTACAAATGTCAATAATATCTTGATCACTAATTTGTTTAATTTCTTTAGACCATTTATTAGTATCAATATCAAATATATCAATCTCAATACTAACATCCATGGTTTTCTTCAATTCGTGATATTTGCCGATAATCTCATCAACTTTATTAGATTTATATGTTTCAAATATATACCTAATGATTTGAACAACCATCAACTCAACTTTCCTATTGGATAGTTTGTTGTAATCGTCTACCCGCTTGAGCTTAACGGAGTATTTCCAAAGGTTGTAATTGTTGATTAATATTTCATCAATTCCATATGTATTTACCTTACCTTCATTATCGCAGAAAATGCAATTGAAATTGATTTTTTCAATCAAGAATTCAGTCCATATTTTTGTTCCAAGAACTTGTAAATCAACTCCTCTTTTTTTAGGTTCAATAATAATATCTAAATCAGATCCCGATTCATCAATTATATTTATATCTAAATCATCTGCATATTTTTCGAGAGACGTAAAAGATGAAGTCGGACCTCTTCCTTGTATTCTTATTTGTTTTGGATCTAATTTTCCATGAGGAACAACACTTAATGTTCCCAAGCCAGTTGTTAGTAATAAGTTAAGTTGATTCGGCTCGAGCTCCTGGATATCACAATTCCTAAAGTTTGGAGTGATTTCAATATTAGAGCCTTTTTTCTCTAATATATATGCTAATCTTTTTGCAAGATCACCAATTTTATATTTAGGAATAACAGTTCTATAGAATGAAATTCCAATAGTTATTCCATTTCCAATTAATCCAAGTGGTAGTGGACATGGTAGATAAATTGGCTCTGGTTCTAATTCAAATTCGTCATATGGAACATAATTGATATATTCAAATGCAAGCTCTTCAACCCACTTCTCTAGTTTCACTTCTGTATAACGATAGCTCGCAGGTGGATCGTCATGAAGTCCTGGAGAACCCCAATTTCCTTGACCAACTGCATATCCTTGGTCAACTAAATTTACTAAAGTTTTATAGATAGAAGCATCGCCATGTGGATGATAATTACCAAGTGCGAAACCAACTACTTTTGCACTTTTAACAAGTTCTTTTTTTGCTACCTCATGAAGTGTTAAGAGGAGTCGTCGTTCGACAGGTTTCAAACCATCTATATAAGATGGTATTGCTCGGAAACGATTAATATACCTTCCATAATCGGAATAGTATATCGGTATAATCTTCTGCAATAGTTTCTCCTTTCAAATATATTTAAATGTCCAACCATTACAAGTTTGTTGTCTGCCACTGAGCACCTTTTGTATTGAAGTTCTTATTAGATTATATTTTCTTGCAAATTCACATTGATTATCGGATATTTCTTTATAACCAAATGATTCGCCAGAGATAATATACTCAGCTTCAAAAATTGCTTGTTTCCCACTATGTCGTCTGTTGTTTGCTTGTTCTTGTCTTGTTGCCCACCTACAATTTGATTTTTCATAGTTTTTATCATTATTAACTCTTTCAAGAGTTGTGTCTTCTTCTCCAAATTTGTTTACATGTTCTATATACGATTCATACATATCTTTTTTAAAATTATTATAATCTAACCAACTTTCACAAATGGTGATTCCTCGACCACCATAGTGTTGATAACTCGATTCATTTGAATTTAAACATCTTTGTTTCATGCCTGTCCAACAAATATGTAATTGAGTAAATGAATCACCATGGATTGTTAATCGTTCTTTTCTATAACAACCACAAGATTTAATAATATTCTTTCTTAAGTTTGTACTTCTTACAGATGTTATATTTCCACAATCACATTGACAAGTCCATTTTAATTCTCCACCTGGTATCGCAATATCAATATTTAAAACCAATAATTTTCCAAAGCGTTGTCCTGTCAGATCAATAGTATTTTTATGCATAATTTACCTTTATTAATTTTGATTTAGTATGTTCTCCCTATCATGTTTTT
>Ga0172369_10001727_pt1 | contig 31209 bp, 29 predicted proteins | sample LakKiv25m_FD_114539 | JGI IMG/M metagenome (GOLD analysis project Ga0172369, IMG submission 114539) | Freshwater microbial communities from Kabuno Bay, South-Kivu, Congo - kab_022012_11.25m | ecosystem: Environmental > Aquatic > Freshwater > Lake | place: Democratic Republic of the Congo... | reverse complement strand
CTGCCGCCAATCCCAACGCTAAGCGGTACAAAGAGTATGTCGGTCTGCTCCTCGAATTTTACCTCAAGGTCAGAAAGTGATGTTTGATGTTTCGTGCACCAGTTGACCGGCCGGACGTCTCGATAAGCCAGACCATCGTCATATAATTTCTTAAATGTTTTATAAACTATCTTGATGATATCGGGGTCTAAAGTGAATTTTTCCCTCGACCAATCACAGGAAGCACCTAATCTTTTCAATTGGCTCTCCATCACCTTCTTGTTGGTCTGTGTGAACTCAAATGTTTCTTTGTAAAGTTGATCCCTTGGAATTTCAAAGCGGTTTCTCCCCTCTTTTTCCAGCTTTTTTTCATATACTACCTGAGTCTCAAAGCCGGCATGATCGGCGCCGGGCAGCCAAAGGGCGGATTTGCCTCTCAAACGTGCAAACCGGGTCATTAAATCCTCAAGAGTGACAAAAACAGCATGGCCAAGATGCAGAGAACCATTAGCATTGGGCGGCGGCATAATGACACAAAAAGGCTCGCCATCAGGATTTACCTCCGGCTTGAAATAGCCCCTTTCTTCCCATTCCTTATATATAGCGTCCTCAAACTCCTGGTGATTGTAAGCTTTGGCGATTTGTTTCATACACTTTTTATAGCAAATTAAAGAAATTTTAGCTAGCGCAACTACAGAGAAAAGGGGTCCGCGCCTGCGGGACCCCGGGATTGTCATCGTCATAGGGGAAAAGCCTGTCCAGCTCCTCGCCCGTGACATTGAGTAGAGTCGTCAGCATCGTGCCGACTGCTTTGCGCTGTCCCTCCGATAAATTTTCGGCAGACGACAGCGCAAAGATAGTGAAATTTCCCTGAACCGACCGGAGATATCCGATCGTTCTTTTTGCCGATTGGTGGAAGGGTTCTGAAACGACGTCAATCTTATCGGCAAGTTTGACAATCAGGACCTCATGATAGCCGGCAGCAATAGCCCGTGCCATCTGATAGTAATAGCGTTCGTCATTGTCCCACCAGTCGGTCAGGGCGCAGACTATGCGGAAGATCCGCCAACCGAATAGGAGAATGATTGCCAGCATTGCCAACGGCTTTGTCAGCCAGCTTAGCTGCTCGAGAATATCGTGGAGCAGTCCGGCAATCTGGCAATTAATTCCCTCTCCCTTGAGCCGGTTGCCGACCCTAAGGCAGTGGTAGTAATAGTGATCGCCGGAACGCCGGCGCTGGCCGTAATGGAAAGCTATTGCTACCCATGACGCCAGTTTGAGAAAGCAGCGATCTCGAAAGTTAAGCCCTTCAAGATTGGCCTTGAGAAATTGGGTCACGGTCACAAGATCACCTCCGTTGTCAGGGTACGAAAAAAGGGCCGCAGTGGGTCCTTTTAATCGTGGGGGTGTTCGAGCGCAGCAATCGGCCATTTTTTCTTGAGCCGATGTGATTTGTCCCTCGATTTATTCATTAGATTAATTATACTGACGCGAGAATAGTCTGGCAAGTGGATAACTTCGTTATTACAACCATGAAAAGAGGGCGGCTGTGAATGCAGTCGCCCTCTTAGCAAAGTGAACCCAGCGCTATCTAATCCAAAGGATCTCACCTGGTGCACCGGAATCACTCCTATGGTAACCATAACGCATCAGACTGGGGTCGAGAAGGAACCAGAAGCAGTTCCTGGGACTGACAAAAATCTGCTTACAACTCCCGCCAATCCTACGAATCATTTCCTCGAGCAACAGCTCATTGGTAGTTGGATTATCGAATTCTGACTCGAGAGCAAAAAACTCGATTTTTGCCTTATCGGGGTCAGCCACTTCGACTGCCGCACAGCCCACCACCATACCGTCGACTGTCAATACGAAGAAGGATCCGACTTTCTCCCTAAATGCTTCCTTGGCAATCTGCGCAACATCACTTTTGGCGAGAAGTTTGGCAATTGCACTCGCGTCATCATCTCGAGCTGGACGAATGATCTGGTAGCTAGCCGGATCGGCAGTAATGAGAGTACCGGTGCCTTCATCAAGGAACATTTCCTCAAGTATTGCACCCTCGCGATTCCCGTTGATCAGATGTACGCGTGATATTCCATTGGAACATGCGTTGATCGTGCAGACGAGCTTCTCACGCATATTACCCGTGATAGCTGGCTTACCATCCGTGCCATGTGACCCAAGAAGCTCGCTCGCTTCTAATACGCTCATTTGCCTGATTACCCGATGGTGGCCATCGAAGATGCCGTCATACGGAATCAGGTAGATGATCTTTGCAGCCTGCAGATTCCACGCTGTTTCAACTGCCAACCGATCGCTCTCGTCAAGCATGGCGGCTGAATAATTTACAAGTGGCAGATTGGTGTCGGCGAACAATAAGGCTTTCTTCTCGCTGCAAACGATGGTTACCTGAATCTGGAGCTTAGACAAGAGAACCAAATCGCCGGCCAATCCGCTAATGTTCCCAGCAGCGATACTATCATCGACTTTGATAACAGCATTCGCTGCAGCGTACCTTGCCGTACATCTTAATACCATTCGGATGAGATCCGTACGATTCATCACATCCTCCTCTCACAGCAAAAATGCTGTATCAGCTTGGCGTAGCTCCCCGCAACCTCGGGTCTGAGCCACGACCGGTCAACGAATTCGTTGGCCTTATGGGCCTGCGCAATTGATCCTGGGCCCCAAATAACCGTGTCTGCGCCAGACCGGTTATAGACGCCTCCCTCGGTGTTATAGGAGACACTTTGCGGACCCTTCCCATTTGAGAGTCGAACCGTAGTTTTGACCAGTTCTGACTCCCAAACTGTCGACATTGGCGGTGTTGGTTGGCGCACAGGATTAACGCTTGCATGAATTACCTCGTCACGCACCTCCAGTTTAAGACAACTTAATGCCGTGTCCAGTGTGCGTTGCAGGTATGCAAGAATATCCTGCGGGTTTTGCCCCGGTAGAAGTCGAATCTCATTGTCAAGCGTAAATTCCCCAGGAATTATATTTTTGGCAGCTTGAGAATCCATTCTCACCACGCCTCCGATATTCATCGTTGGATATGGTGGAGCAAACCGCTCATCCTGATAGCGTCGACGCATCTGATGCCGGAACTCGGACAGTGCCTGTATTACCACGGGCATCGCTGTCTCCACAACATTCGTCGAGAACCGATCCTCAGAACTATGGGTTACTTTCCGATTGCGTACCTTTTCTTTCTCTTTATCGCGGAGCTGACGCCAAACAGCAACTCGGAAATACAGGTAGCCCTTGTGCAGATTGACAGGCACTAATTCGGTGGGTTCGCCGATAACAACAAACTTGGCGAGATCGAACCCAGAAGTTCTGGCCAAATCCTTGGCACCAATACAGCCCACCTCCTCATCGCTTGTAAAGTAAAGGGCAACCGGCTGCACAATGTCCTTAATTTTAGTCATTTCAACCGCTTTTATTGCGGTCGCCAGGAAGAGCTTCATATCAGCTATTCCCAAGCCATGCAGGCGCTCGTTATACTCCGTTACAGTGAATGGGTCGCTCTGCCATTCCGGCGTATAACCAACAGTATCCATATGTCCGGAAAGTGCAAGTAATGGAGCGCCGCCGCCTTTCGTCGCAACGACGTTAACCTTTTCTTTGCCTTCACTTGTATACACATACTGAGATACATCACAGCCTGCGTCTTGACAGAAAGTGCTGATTGTATCTGCAATCGGCCTTGTGCTTGACTGATTGCCGATACTCACCGAATCTGATGCAACTAGCTGTTGCACAAGGTCAAAGACTTCCATTGATCCCTCCTTTGTTCGCGAGACAGCTGATTGTTATATTGGCAAATTAAACCAATTTTGTCAAGTTGACAAGCAAGCGTTTAAGTGTTACTTTTAACACACTCATTCGATGCTACGGAAAGGAAGGTTACAATGCGCGTGGAAGAAGAAGTATGCAACCGTATCCTAAAGGTTGCCAATCATGAGTTCGGCCAGGTCCTGACGCAGGTCGCTCTCGCTACTCCTCCAGACCTCAAGCTTGGCGATTTCGCACTTGAGTGTTTTTCGCTTGCAAAATTGCTTGCCCAATCACCTCAAGCGATTGCCAAAAAGATCGCCGCCAGCATTTCAGCAGACGACGTGATCGCCGCTGCCAATGCAGAGGGAGCATATGTTAATATCTCTCTCAGAACTGAATCCTACCTCGGTCTGATAGTCGAAGAGGTCAACGCGCTAGGCGATACCTTCGGCGACTCACAGACTGGGGACGGTGCTCGGACGATGGTTGAGTATCTCTCGCCGAACACCAACAAGCCTCTTCATCTGGGGCATGTACGCAATGGCTGCCTAGGAATGTCGGTCGCGCGTATCCTTGAAGCCGCTGGCTATGATGTCATCACCGCGAACCTCGTCAATGACAGAGGCGTGCACATCTGCAAGTCCATGCTAGCATGGCAAAGATGGGGTGATGGGAAAACACCCGAGGGAATAGGTCAGAAGGGTGACCACTTTGTTGGTCACTGGTATGTTCGATTCGCCAAGGAACTCGATGCAAACCAGAACTTGGAGCAGGAAGCTCAACAAATGCTTCAGCGTTGGGAAGCCGGAGACAGCGACACCATTGAGCTATGGAGAATGTTGAATGGGTGGGTTTATCAAGGATTTGAGGAGACCTATCGCAGGCTAGGATTCTCGTTCGATGTTTTCTATTATGAAAGCGACACGTACCATTTAGGCAAGGATCTGATCGAAAGAGGACTTGAGGATGGGGTCTTCGTCCAGGATGAGAATGGTGCAATTGTCTGCGCGTTGCCTGTTATGAAGAAGATTGCCGGTAAGGACGGCAAGCTCACGGAGGTGATTGCTTTTGGTGCTGGTAAAGACGGAGAGCCCAAGAAAGTGACGGTGTTGCGTTCAGATGGCACCAGTGTCTACATGACTCAGGATCTTGGTACCGCCAAGCGCAAGTTTGACGAAAACCAACTCAAGCGCTCCATTTATGTGGTAGGTTCCGAGCAAGATTATCACTTTCAATGCCTCTTTGAGATTCTCTCGCAACTCGGGCTGGAATGGGCGCAGGAGTGCTATCACCTCTCGTACGGTATGGTCTATCTTCCGGATGGGAAGATGAAATCACGGGAAGGAAAAGTAGTCGACGCCGACGACCTCGTCTGTGTAATGGCAGAACTAGCCGCGAAGGAGATCCGCAACCGTGACACGGAGAACACGATCGACGACGCTGAAGTCGAACGCCGGGCAATACTGATCGGGAACGCTGCTATCAAGTTCTACCTCCTGCAGTATTCACCAGGACAGCTCATACACTTCGACCCCGAAGAATCCATCTCATTCGAGGGCAAGACCGGACCTTACTGCCTGTATACCTACGCCCGCGCAAAAAGTATCGAAAGAAAGGCAAGTAAGCTTGGGCAGTCGTCCGATATGCCTTCGGCATCTGGCTTCGGTCAGATGAACAGCGACGATGAGAGACTTCTTGCGCTCAAGTTGCAAACGCTTTCAAGCCAGATCGCTGTAGCAGCAGAGGAGCTCAACCCTTCGCGGGTTGCAAGTGCAGTCTACTATCTTTCGAGAGCGTTTAACCAGTTTTATCACAAACATCCCGTTATCAATGCGGGAAATCCAGAACTATGTTCTGCCCGTCTGGCATTACTCCGCGCTTCGGCAACTGCTATTAAGAAGGGGCTATACCTTCTCGGCATTGAAACGCTCGAGCAAATGTAGCTGGCGACGGACATAATTCGTGGAATGGACTTAATCATGGAGAGGAAGCAACTACTTCCTCTCCATTGCTTTAGTAATGCATTGTTCGCTTGTTGTAAGCAAAATTCAGCGCAGCTTCGGTAATAATATGAGTTGAGTCGAAAAGTGGTAAAGCTGAATCGTCCTGATGGATTGCAAGTGGAATTTCTGTGCAACCGAGAATAATTCCTTCGGCGCCTTGCCGCTTCATAGAGTAAATTATCTTGCCTATAATTCTTGTGTCCCTTTTCCCTTGGATCCCTGCCATGACGTTGAGAATCACGCTATTGAGCATTTCTTGCTGGGAATGAGTGGCGAGAATGGGGGTAATCCCGTTTTTCTCCAAAGCGTCAGCATAAATTCTCAGGTTATAAGTGCTCTCCGAGGACAGCACCCCTAACTTTTTAGAATGGCTGGCTTTAGCGGTCCTTACCGACTCATCTATAATACTAACGATGGGAATCTTAACCACCGCTCTCATCTCATTTATAAAAAAGTGTACTGTATTGCATGCAATAATAATAAAGTCACATCCGGCCGATTCCAACATCCTAACACCATCTATTAACTGCTTCTTCACCTTCTTGGGGTCAGTAAAGCCGGTTTCATCAAAACCAACCATGGCGATACTGTTAATTACCATCGGAGGGAAATCGCTGTCTTGCTCAGCTCCGAATATATCCTGAGCTAAATTAATGAGCTTGCCATAAAGACTCGAGCTTGCTGCGGGTCCGATGCCCCCTAGAATTCCAATTTTTTTAAGTTTACTTGTTTTCATCTATTCACATATTATTAAAGTAATGAAATAAGATAGTATTGCGGGCAGGAGCGTGAGCCCCTGCCCGGACGCTGGCGCGTCAGATTTCGAAGCATTCTCCGCTCTGGTCAAACAGAACGATATGAAGGCTGAAATCTGGCAGCACCTTTTCTACGAGCCGCCGCAAGCGGCATTGCTCGTCCCTGTAATACCAGGGCAGAATGTTCGTGCCGGACCTGAAACCGAGCTTGTACTTTCTCAATGTTAATCCGGCGTCGAGTAGCACGCAGAGCGGCTGCTCATTTTTGTCTGTGATTGGGAATCCACTGCAGAACCATGGCTTTCCGTCTTGGCGTGTCGCTCGATGTTTCTTCGACAGACCACGGAGGAGATCCAGATATTCTGCAGCTTCCGGCACAACCTCAGATTCCCGAATTATATGGTCGGGTGCCGGATCAAAGTAGATTACCGGCATACTGCGCTCTTCAACCCAAACGTCCCCTATAGGGTGGACATCGTCGACGAAAAGCATCGAACTGTCGTGACCACCCTGAATACGCTCCAGGATGGCCCAGCCGTCTGTGGACCATTGTGTTGGACCATGGGCGGCATAGTAGTGACCAGCTTCCAATACACTGCTGCTCACTCGGGTCACCCCCTTTATAGTATTCAACTATAACCCAATTCCTTAGGCTATCTGGAATGTTTATTGGGCAAAAAAACATTTGCAGACAAGCTAATAGGGCTTGTTAACATATTGGTTGATCTATTATCTTTCATAATGATAACAAAAAAAGCGCTTTTCGTCAAACCCCGGATCAAACTTTTATTGCGCGATATTCAGCGGTCAAGTGGATAAGTCATACAAAAGCCGGCGGATAGCTTTGTCCGCCGGCTTGACAGCCGAATAATATAATCCGGCCGAATGCCATACTAAAGTATGGATTATGTACTAATACCTACTGACCAGACCCGGTGCAAATCCGTGTCAGCGGTATTCAATCCGGAGAAATGTGGAGCAGCAGCGCCGCAATTTGGCACTCCATCGACTGATCTCGCAAGCTGTATGCAACCCGCATAGAGTGATGAACATATTTATCCCCGGACCGACGGCGTTGGCCGTAGTGGAAAATTACAGCCACCCAAAGAGCAATCTTGAGCATCCAGCGCTCCTTAGGCAACAGATGGGACAGATCTTGCGAGATAAACATGCTGTATGTCATCTCTCACCTCCGTTGTCAGGTACGAAAAAAGGACCGCAGAGGGTCCTTTTAATCGAGGGCGTGCATGAGCGCAGTCATCAGCCATTTTTTCTTGCGCCGATGTATTGTGTCCCTCGATTTTTTCATTAGGTTTATTATACTGACGCAGGAACAGGCTAGCAAGTGGATAACTTTCTTAAAGTCAAAAAACAAACTGTTAATTTGACGAATTATAGCAATTCTAGTAAAGTATGGCTGCAAGCGAAAGCTTGCGCTCTTTGAATTCAATGCTGTTCTCGACGGAGGAGCTGTTCCAATGAGAATTTCAAGGTACTTGCAACGAATGGATTCGCAGACTGCAACAGGATTTGCATTGTGTTACAACTCCCTGTTCGGCAATTTATACTTGCTGGAACCGGAGTATACCGCCGTTCTGGACATCTTCTCAAGAGAGATGCCCGCCAACCTGACTACAAAACAGCAGGCGATCGCTTCTGAGCTATCAGAGGCCAGCTTTATTGCCGTTGAAGACTCGGGCGAGCGAGAGAAGATTGAAGCGCGTAACCAGGCATGGGTCATGGATATCGCTAACGGCGGTCAGCTGCGCTTTCTCAATCTGATGGTGTCCGAAGCTTGCAACTTCGGCTGCCAGCACTGCCTGCACAAATGCTCGGTTGCCACTACTACGACCCATGGACAGAAGAAGCTCATGGACGAGGAAACCGCTATCGCTTCTTTCGACGCCTATGCGGCCATCATGGCGCGGAACGGTCACCATTCTCTCAATGTGCACTTCGGCTCGGCGGAACCTTTGCTGAACTGGCCCGTTGTTCGGAGTGTCGTCGAACATGGGCACAGCGTCGGGGATGACTGCGTGTTCGCTCTGAACACCAATCTTTCCTTGCTCACACGAGAGATGGCTGAGTTCTTCCGCGATCATGGAGTAAGAATTTCCACCTCGCTGGACGGACCGAAACAAGGAAATGATGCGATCAGGACCTTTCACGATGGGCGGGGGACGTTTGAGGAGATCATGAGTCGATTTGATATGCTAGCCAACGTCGGTTATCCCCTTGATGGCTTTAGCATTACGATCAACGACCTCAACTTCGACTTCGTCACTCCCCAGTTCATCATGTGGGCCCACGATCGAGGGTTCAAGGGTATCGCAACCGACATTGATCTGATCAACAATGACAACGCCAGCCGGTCAGTTCCGGAATGCGTCGGCAAATTGATGGAGCTCTGGGACTGTTGTGCGGCACACGGAATCGAGAACTTCGGCAGCTGGACCACTGCCTACCACAACATGGTCTGTCCGCCTGAGGATGGGATGACCACCTTCTGCAAGGCGATCAAAGGAAGGAATATCTCCGTTAACCCGGAGGGACGCCTCTTCCTGTGCGGGCACACCACGACCACTTTCGGTAAGCTCGAAGAACTTGATTCGTTGTTCTTACCCGGCAGCGGATATTCGCGCTTGATCGAGAGCCGTCTTCCCGGCAACGACCCGGCCTGCAAAGGCTGCCCGATCGAAGGGTGCTGTGCCGGGCAGTGCCATATTACCAGGGAGGTTTCGAAATCGACCGGCAATGGCCGGAACAACCTGCTCTGTGATTTCTACCGGCTCGCAACGGCAAAATTGCTTGAGCGCAGGCTGGAGAATGAGTGCGCAATCAGCGCCTGAAGGGGGTGATTCACTTGAAGAAGGTCGCGGACAAACCGCAGACGAGCATGTCCGGCAAGCGGACGAGCTGCAAATAAATGATCGACGCGCAGCTCACGACAGGTGGAAGAGCGGCGGAGTTTCCTCCGCTCTTCCACTGCAACTTTACTCTCGATGAACTACATTACATATATTAAAAAAGTCCAGCAAAAAGGTTTTCTCCCGTCCGGAGAAACGTTTCGAAAAGCAGATAGCGGTACTAAACATACCGTTTTTATTTCTGACGATTTTGTTATCCGTCTCCGAGAACATGACAAAGAGATTCTTGCCAGAGAATCTGATTTTCTGACAAAAATAAACCACCCTTTAATCCCTAAAGTCTTATCATCTGGTGAGCTCGACGGCATACCGTATATGATTGAAAACCGTTTGCCCGGAGTTACTATTGAAGATACATGGGGAAACTTGCCGGACGAGGAGCAACGAGCATTGATTGAGGATTTCGTCGGTTTCCTCAATTATCTTCGTTCACAAAACTTTGCTTTCTGCTATTCCGTCACAACAGGCAAGAAATATGGGAATTTTTATGAGCTGCTGACCGACGGGCTTGAGAGTAAACTGCGTACAATCAGAAATTTTGAGACAGCGATTGGACTTCTCAAGAGTCTACATGCAGATATTATGGAGGGACGTGACAGTTTTTCATCCTCTCCAAAGGCGTTAGTCCACGGCGATTTAATATTTCACAACCTGTTAACAAGAAATGGACGACTAAGCGGCGTTTTGGATTGGGAGCTAGCCCTGATTGGTGACCCTGACTATGATATTTTCCGGTTGATGAACTTCCAGCGGTCGGCCAAACTCTATCTTGACAGAGGAGATGACCGAAATTTTGAGCACGGTTATCTTACCGAGTTGCTCAATATGATCAGAGCAACCAAAATTGTAGATTTTAATAATCCCGACTTTATAGCTAAATATCGAGTGTGCAGAGCAATTTACTATACAGATGCACTCTGTTGGGCCGTAAATTCGGATTCTCCAAATAAGAATATTCAGGAAGTTATCGCTGAGTGTAATCTAAAGTAAATTAAGATTTCTCAGTTGTCTATGTCGGCCACTGCTTTTGCGAGAGTTCAATAAAAGGTAGAAAACTAACAAGCCAGCGAGAATTTGAGCTCGCTGGCTGGCATAGTACTAGTTCTGAAAATTTCTGTCCGTGCGTACAGTCATCATCAGCACCCGCCCGGAAAAAGTAATGGCAAGCAGCCGGTATCTGCCAAAATAAAAATCAGTCCTAGTTGGATTGATTGTTATTGTATGGTGATGCCGCACCATGTGATCTGAGCCAAGAGAGTTGTTGCACGCTCTTTTTGGTCAGGCCCGCAAAGAAACGAGCTTGTTCATTTTAATGGAATTAATGGCTGCCGTCAAAGGTCGGGGGTGTGGATATTTTTTCTTAAGCCGATGTGATTTGTCCCTCGATTTTTTCATTAATTACATTTTAATGATGGTAGGATTTCTTGTCAATTGATCATCCTGTGGATCGAGGGCGGAAATCGCCCTCGATCCACTCCGGTCATCGCGCTATTCTCCGTATTGCAGGGGAATGATGATCCAATCAGCGCATTGTGTTACGTCTGCACCCCATTCGGGGATCACCCCAAAGGCATCCTGTGCCCACCACGACTCGCCATTCGACTCTATCAGATATTCCCACTCGCCGACCAGTTCTTCCTGTTGAAAAATCCTGTCGGCATTTCTGTCGTCGAACGATGCAAGGTGGAACTCCACGATGGTACTTTCAGGCAATGTCAATGCAAACTGGATTGCCGTCGCATCCGCTGCATCGGGTGGCATCGACATCGGGTTAGCATATGTGTCTGGAATCAGCAGACCGCTCTCTTCATCCAACGTGCCGATACAGACCATCGGGTGCAGTGCAGTAGGGCAAAACATCGCAGTGCCGTGCAGCACTTTCGGAGTAGGTGGTGGTGGAGGAGGTGGATCATCGCCGCCAGTATTGGCACCGCCACCGCCACACCCCATAAGCGAAAACAAGGATGCTAAAAGCACCCACAGATACAACGTACGCATGTGAACCCTCCTTTCGGTTTGCGTGCGCTTGAGTCATCTTCGTCTTAGCACAAAATCAGTGCTATGGCAATGCAAGTGTGTGTTGGTTACGTAACTTTTCTTTGTTTGAGCGCGTGATAGCTCAACGAGCGGGAGATGTTGCTCTGCCATCCACACACTGGACAGAAAAACATATCTGAGTCTGAATGTTAGATTTTTGCCGAATATTTTCTCTTCCAGTCGACCTTGCCTACCTTCCTATTCTCCTCTCTTCCTTTCTAGCTCTTGTTTTAGCGCCTGATACTTCGCCCAAACATTGTCTTGGTCACCATCGTGTATTTGCTTCAGCACCCAGGCATAAGGAAACACTGTAATACCCAGAATAGTGAATGGGAAAGTATTCTCTCCAATTTCCGGATGGTTCTGGCCTAATTCACCTTCGCCGAATTGTTTCTCCAGAACTGTTACGATGTAGAAACCAAATTCAAGAGCAATGCCGTGGAGTCCTTCCGGCTCTTCCTTGGTTTTGCTATATTCCAAATGGTGTTCGTTTAGGATGGAGGCGACATCCTTTACCGAATCTTCAGAGAAGTCCAGATCATAATCCCAATCTCTGCCCATTTCCACCGCAAAACCGGAAAGCTTATGCTTCAGTTCGTCCGTTGTTTGATTATCTCTGCTCATCATAAATTATCTAATTGATTCTTGTTATGTTATCTTCAATTGATTTCAGCCTTTTTTCCGCTTCTTTCAGCAAGTTATCGTTGTTCCCTCTTCGGTAAAAGGGGTTTTGGATCACTTCGGACCACTCACGGGCTGCCCTCGTTTTTTCTCTCAATTGCAATGCTATTGCGCTATATAACTCTGCCGCAGCGAATGACTTTTCCGCGGGTAGAAAATTTTCGACGCAAGGAATGATTTTGGCGTTTGAACGGTCTAATACATTGCGGAGGTTATTAAAATTATCGAACCATTGAAAACCATTTTGCGAAATCAGATTCCCAACCTCAGTCAATATTCCGCTAAGGTTAGAGGCATCATCAAACACGTACCAGACATCCTTTCTGTCTTTGGTGTCACTATATTCACCCCATGGGTGGAATAACCTCGCCTGATCGATGTTCTTTATCAACGTCCCCCTAGCACCGCATTCATATTCCTTTGGTTTTTTTATGAATTTTCCTTCAAACCAAGGGGATTTTTCTTTAGCCAGATAATAGACACCGAGTCTGACTGCAAACGATAGTGCGGAGCAACCAACACCATCCCTAATATGCTGATCAAATGTCTGAACCTCAACAACATTAATCGTGTTCTCAAGATATCGCCATGCCCGTTGAGGAGAAAAGGAAGTAAAGCCATTCTTTTTAAGCTCTGGCCAGATAATTTCTTTAATCTGTGATTTTAGCATCTGCATATACTACTATTCCAAATATTATTTATAAACCTGGGATTGGCAGGATATTCTCACGACCAATCATATCAATCACTGTTTTTGATACATTATTTATACCACCTCTCACATAAAGCTTAAAGGTAAAACCTTCCTTTTGCGCAATTCTATACATGTCATCAAGCTGTTTCGTCCATGCCTGATATTTTACATTTTTAACTTCGTAATATACCTCGGCAGAATTGTTGATGAAATCGAATATTCTTCCGTTGTTCTGTCCCGGAACTTTAATAATGGTAGTATTTTTTACGATGTCTAGAGCCTTGCCAACATTTCTCTCCCCAAGCCGGCCTTTTGCTGCGTTTTGAATAGCCCTCGTTGCCTTAACCGAGTTCCCTACCGATTTACCTCCGCTTCCCGCAGGCGTAAACGAAGCTGCGGCACAAAATCCACCTATAACACGATCTGTTGTGGTCTTGGTCTTGTCGGTTGCGGTCGAGAGACTGTCTGCTAATTGGGTTTGCATCACTGGTGAGTTAACCAATTCATAGAGAATTGCTGTTATCAAGGGTGCTGCAGCAATCGCATAGGCTATTAATGGTGCCAAGAAGAGCAGTTTTCCGCTCGGATCGATACGATTCACAGGATTATTACCGCAGTAAATATATGGATTATAATCAAGTGCGTCTGAACCCACCTGCATCGGGTCTTTAGAGATGAATCGTCCGATTGCCGGATTGTACATCCTCGCCCTCATCACATACATCCCAAGTTTTTGCTCATACCAGTAACCTGAAAAAAGGCGGGGGTTCTGCTTGTCCAGGCCGGGTACCACCGCAGTCCCAACGACTGCCGATTTTGTGATGTTGCCCCAAGCATCATAACCGTATCTCACAACTTCTTTGCCGCTTGCGTCCGACAACCCGACGATGTCGCCCTTGCCATTCTTTATATAATAATAAGTTTGCAGATTGCCGCTAGGGTCGGGCAATGAGATCGAGAAGAGGCTCTCATTTTCATCCCAAGTATAGGCCCTGACTATTTTGCCGCTTTGATCTGTCTCGGAAACAAGACGGTCCTGGTCCCATAGATAATTAGTTGTGGAACTTACGCCTGAGGTCGAAGTCTCAATTCTTTTCACGCGGTGCTTTGCCAATTTGTCATAAACATATTCGATCTTTGAGCCGTCAGGCAAAACTGCTTTTACAAAATAATCGTCACTATCATAGAAATACTGTGTTGTGCCGACAGTATTCACCTGCTTAATTACATTGCCGTTTTGATCATACTCATATGAGGTTGTTCCCCCCAGAGTGCCGGTAAATGATAGCAATCTGTTGGCATCTCCTGCCGTATCATAGGTGTAGTTAACCGTATTGGCGGCGTTCACCATTTTGGTACGGTTACCCATCTGATCATATGAATAAACTATGCTGTTTTCCTGTAACAGCTGATCACGGCCGTCATACGTATACCTGTCCAAGGCAGCAAACCGTTGCTCTGAGATTGCCGTGACATTTGAGTTCTTGTCATACTGATAGCTATATTTCGATTGAAGAGCAAGGACATTGTTTCTGTTTGTAACCGAGGTAATCCTGGATGAATTGTCGTAAGTCAGTAAGACTGTATCGCCATTGGCCTTTAATATCTTGGTAAGCTTTCCTTCCGCATCCCGGGTGAAAGTATTTGCGATCACTTGACCCGTCTGGGTCAGACTTGAGGATATTTTTGATACCTGCTCATTAGGATCATAAGAATAGTTCACCATATTTGTCGTAAGGCCGGTCGTTGTTTGATTATTATTCTGGTCATATCCGAACGTTGCATTGCCATTGGTGGAATTCAAGGTTGTCAAATTACCATTTTTGTCATATGTCAGATTATTACTCTCCGATCCGGAGGTAATACTGGCAACCCTGCCGCCACTATCATAGTTGACAGATGTGGTCCCTTCGGGCTTCGAAATTTTCGTGATGTCCCCAGACTTGTTCATCTCCAGTGAGACAATATTGCCGTTCGGCTTAATTATTTTAGAGAGATTATTAACGGCGTTATATTCATATTTTGTAACACCGCCAGAGGGATCAATGACTTCGGTCAGTTGGTCAAGCTCGTTGTACTTATAGATCGTTGATTTGCCATTACTATCGGTAACTTTAGTCTTATTGCCAACGGCATTATACTCATAAGTAACAGCTGCCCCGATTTCATCAGTAATTTTTATTAGGCGGTCTATTTTATCATATTCGTAACTTTTAATACCGCCTTTGGGATTTGTGGTCTTTGCTACATTGCCGTTTTCGTCATACTCACTTTTGGCTTCGAGACCGGCAGGATCTTTTATGGACGCAACCTTTCCTGTCGAGTCATAGGAAAAATAATTAATCTTGCCAAGCGGAGTAGCAGTGGAGGTCAACTTGCCATTCCTGTCGTAGCTAAAAGATGTCTTCTCATTCTTCGGAGACGTAAATGTCAGTCTGTCGCCGTCCGTGGAATAAGTGGCGCTGTTTTTTGCTCCCGTCGGATCAGTAGCTTGGATCACCCGGCCGCTACTGTCATAGCTGTATGTTTGAATGTTATTCTTGGGATCCTTCACTGATGTCAGAAGCCTCTTGCCATCCGCAGAATAATCGTACTGTGTAATATTCAGATTGCCATCGGTATGTTTGACTAAGTCATTCGTCTGATATTCAAAGCTTTGCTTCCGACTAATCGGGTCTGTCTCCTGCAATGGATTGCTATTCGTATCATACTGATACGCCCACTGGAAGAAATAGTTGCTGTTCGGATCAATTTTTGGGGTGATGGAAGTGATGTTGTAGTTACCGTCCATCTGATAGATTTCTTTGTAGTTTTTTGCGTTGGTAAAGCTTACCAAAACATTATTCTCGCTAAACTCTGCAACATTTATTCTGCCGAGCGGATCGGTGATCGATGCTGTTCTTCCGGAATAAACGAAGCGGAAATTCTGGCCAAGCGCATCCTGCACCATATCTGCTTTTCCGTCATCATTATAAAATATTCTAGTTCTGTTGCCTCGTTTATTGACAGAGCCCTGAAGTTTGCCTTGCAACTGCGGACGGTATCCTCTCGCATCCGGTTCTCGCGGAAAGAAGTGGACAGCAACCGGACTCCGCGGGATACCGTAGTACTCATAATCGTTGGTAAAATTGGTGTTGTTGGTTGAGCCGTCAAGAAAATTCTTACCCTCGCTGACGGTGTAAATATATGTGTTTTTTTCACCAAGCGGATTTATGACCGATGACACGGTGTTGTCGGCATTATAATTTATCGTAATGTATCTGGAACCGTCGCTGATCTTAATGCACCTGCCAGATGCATCGTACTCATAATTGATTTTATTGGCCGACAAGTCGGATTTACTTGTCATCTTCCCGTCCGGCCTAAAACTCGTTTTTACGCCGGTCTTCTCGACAAGCGCATAGGTGCCATCGGCATTTCTGATTAGATCGAAGGACGTCCCGTTCGGACGCTGGTATGTCCCGTCTGACTTTTTCGTAAAGATATTTACCGTGCCGGTGCTGTCTCTGTAATACACACTTTCAGTATCGATAAAGGACAAAGATTCTTCAAAGTTAGCTGTCCAGCCTACGCCGAAAACTCTACTCGTATTAAAAACATCGGGATTGCTTAGCGAATATTTAAGATCGCTCGCTATGGAATCGTCAGGATTCGTTAATTTAGCCGACATCTGCCAACTCGAGTTCGCTTGACTTACTTTCACCAACAGGCTATTCCAGCCCTGAGCCAAATTTGTATTCACCGAATCTGAATCCAAAGAAAAACCCCTGTAGATATCATTGGTATATATATTCTGGCCGTTCAACCAGACCTTGAGTCCATCATCTGAGCCTAGCTTGAGCTTCACGGCTTTAGTGGCCGGAGAATAAACATAAACAAAAGCATATCCGGCAGAATTTGCCACCAGACCCTGCTGATAGGCATAGCCGGACCAGAACGCCTTGTCTAGCCACATCTGAGGAGTTGCAGTTTCATCACCTTTAAACCATAAGTTATTTCCCGATGTTGAACCGACGCTCGGTCTTGCCCCGGACTCCGCAATATAGGGCTTGGCGAGTCTTTGTGCCTGGTCGTTTTCCCGGTACGGGCCGTTAAAGATCCAAGATTTGATATACCCTGCGGCGTCGCTCGAAAACGTATTATCAAGACTTGTGGAGTTGTATGACCTTAAGATGTTTAGCCCCTTGGTGTTGGAAGATATGGACATATCCGAAACAGAGAATGAAACATTTCCTGTTGCCAGGTCAAGGGAGCCGGCCTTGGCATAATACTCTTCAGTTCCCAAGTGAGTCATTGATGAATATGAAGGAGGGGAAATTACGACCTGCTTGTCCAGTGTCGGTATCCCTTTGTCTGAAAACCAGGCAGATGCAGGGCTGCTGTACATATCAAATTTTAGTATATATTCACCGGCATTTACGGGTGCCTTAATTTCAGCCAAAACAGACCCGAACCCTTCCCTTTTTACAATGGTATTGGGAACCGGTGTTTTGATACCGTCCTTAATCACCAATTCTCCGGTTGATTTTTTATACCAGTGATACCCGAGTGAATATGTACTTGTTGTCCAGTCGTAACGGCTGCGATTGGTAATCTCAACCGGCACTTTGTTTGTTGTGCCTGCAACCATTGAGCTGATGTTTCCAGCTCCGTAGTCAACTGCATACTCGGGAAAATCAGCTACGTAGAAATCTTGATTGGCGGTCGGCACGCCCTGATCCGAATACCATGCTACCCCGGGCTGAATCATATCCCAGCGGAGTGTATAATTCCCGACAGAATCAGGAAGTTCTATCGTCACGTCTACTCTGGCGCTGCAACCTCCGGCACAAACATTATTCGGCAAATCTGCAATGCCATCCCACTGTTGACCGGTGCTGTTATTCTTCAGGTGGTAGCCAAGTTTAGTCTGTGACGTTATCCAATCATTTCTGCCAGTGTTCGTTACCTGAGCGGTTGTCTGGAGTTTACCAAGTACTCTTAAATTCGCCGGCAATGTCGAGACCCCATAACGGGCATTATAATCATTGTAGCTGATCACCAGATGCGGTTTTTTATCCTGTGCCCACGCATCAGGGTGATTCTCTGCCACCCATTGCCGATAGCCAAAAGAGCCTTCATCACCATGAGTAAACATAAAGGAGCCAACTTTTGATCCGCTTGGATTACCGTCGTTAAACCAGTGCCGAGCCGCATTTGTAACATCTATGATTACCCAACCGTCGCTTGTTCCATTGGTAGTTTGGCCTACTATACCAAGCATCGCGGGTTGCGTATTCCAAGTCACAGCGTATGGATCGTAATCCCTAGTCAATTCGGCATCGATCGAGGTAGAGGCGCAGACTCCGGTGCAGTAAAACTGATAAGCATTAAATGTCGCGCTGTATATTCTCGCATTAGAGAGATCGTCAAAACTAAATGGCAAAAGAGAACGTGTGCGAAGCTTGGTACTGCCTCTTCCGACATACATGTCTCTATTTACCCACATATTATAATCTGGATAGCCCTCCTGCACATAAGTATCAACCCCATAGCCAATATAAGAATCGATACTAGGGTCAACTGTGATAGGAAAAACTCTTGTAATATCAGAGAGCCATTTGTCGCTAGCAGTCAGAATCACCCGCCATGAGTTGCCATTCTTGACAATGCTCGAATCTATATCAAATGAATATTCATTCTCAATGTTATTCAGGCCTCCCCTAGAATCCCACATCAGGAACTTAGGCATTGCAAAGATTAAATTTTTCGTTGCAGAATCGAAAAAATGATAAGACCCGTCGGACTTTTTCTCAAAATATGTATTGGCGAGATCCAAGTCGAAGGTAAATCGATTCTGGCCATTGTATTTCTTTAGAACGATGTCTTCTTTCATCCCCCCAGGCATGGAGTAGTAGACGATATCTGTATCAGCAGCAATCTCCTGATAAACAGCTTTATTTCTTGAGACTGATGGCTTCGTTGCTTCCGCTAAACTTTTGTTAAATCCAACTTTCCTTACAATGGTTTTACTTGAAGAAATTTCTGCAAGTCTCAGCTTAATGATACTATCGCCCCCTGCTATCTCCACTCCCTTTCCGACTAGACTATTATTTGTCACCAAGCCAAATCCGTTTGCCTTATTTTTATAGGTTCCAACCTCTCTATCCTCAGCAATAAAATTTGTATCGATATCTTGCCAAGTTTTCCTGCCAGTCTCGGTTGATAGATAATGTATCGGCTCCCTGTAAATAACTTTTTCTTTCGTACCATTTGCCAATTGATATGTCTTTGAGTTGACCGTGCGCGCTTCCTGGATTTCGACTTTTGTGGGAGCAGTTTGCTCTGCAGCTTTCACCGGTATGCTAAAAGAAAGAAGATTTACTGGCACAACCATCAAAAACATTAGGAGATAGATCACCGTTTTTTTCATTGTGCTCATATTTTTCCTTTCTTATTTAAAAAATAACCGCACACAGTGCGGTCTTAATAAAATCAAACTACTTGCGATAAATGAGAGAAACCATTGGCTTTTGGTTCCCTCCCAGGTTAAGACACCAATTTTCGCCACATTTATCCTAGCAATTAATTGCTTCAATCGTATTCTTCGCTATTTATCTTGTCAAGGACTTGTTCTTATGGTTATTGACCCGAAGATTCACTGTTTAACCGCTCTGTTGTCTTTTTGAGCCATTTTCTTTGGGAGAGTGCAATCACGGCACAAGTCAGCGCTCCGCCCAGAAACAAGAACCGGCTCGTCAGTGCCGCCAGAATAAGGCACATAATGCCAAATGCAGTGGCATCAACAGCGGCTGACTTATGAGCAAAAGGTCGAGAGTAGTTGATGTGTCCGCTTACACCGCTTTTTTTAACAATCGAGCTGTATAAATAAAGGCCCTTGATATGCCGGAGATGGATAAAAAGTTGGACTAGCACTATACTACCAAATACAAATTCAAACGGTTTCATATCCGGACCCATCTTTGCAAGAGTCCAAACCAGCCAGAGTATTATTATGAAAAGAATTACTTGAAGGATATGTCTAATATTGAGTTTTGTTATTTTGTTAATATCCTTCTGCCATTGAGGATTTAGTTCAATCCCTCCGTCGATCGTAACAACTTCCTTGGCTCCGGAGTGGTATAACTTGCTTTGCCAAAGCGATAGATAATAATCAGAGATTAATAAAACTGCAGTTAAGACTGCACACGGCCAGAAGTTTTGAAGAAAATAGTCGAGAATCATTTGGCTGATCATCCATCTTTTTATCTAATTGAATACGAAGGATATTAAAGCTAATCATACCTCGACAATACCACAAAATTATAGCTTAATGAAATCTTTAGCGGGAAATTTGATCATGGCGTTAAATCTGGCGTTAATGGCGTTGATGATTCATATCGTTAGAAAGAATTGATCTTATCAAACAATATCCGCATATGTTAACATAGAAATAATGTTTGAGAGTCAATCACTTGACTTTCAAGCATAGCAATGGTATAATATGATCAGTTCAAACGGCTCACTGCCGCAGAACAGCACAACTGGTGGAAGGAGAGGCGATAGCGCCGATGTCTCAAAGACTATTCATTTGCGGCGTATATCGCCGTAGTACATCCGCCTTCAAGCAAGGCAGAGGGGGAGGCCTCGTATGACCACAACATCGTTGGTTCAGGATTATCTGGGTAACATCCCTGCGTCGCTGTTCGGAGAAAATGACACGGTCCATAAGGTCCTCTCCCGGGAGGATATCATGGAGTTCATTCCCGAGCGTGACTCAGCCTTGTTTGCTGAAAAGGCAGTGATTATCCAGACGGTGAACGGCGGAGGCTCGATCGTCCTGTGGGCGATCGTTTCCATGCCAATTACCGACTTCTACTGTGCCGGCCACATGCCCGGCTATCCAATTCTCCCGCTCGGCGTGGGAGGCTGGATGCTCTCGCAGGCCGGCGAGATTCTCGCCGCCTATGCCCAGAATTACTACGGGCAGCATAGCACCCAGCGGAATGTCCCACTGGTGATCGAGACCGGACCGGTCCTGAGCAAGAATCGCGATTTCTTGATTCCTGGAGATACAATGATCACCATTGCCCGGATCAAGCGACATCGGCTCTCGATCTACGAGATCGACACCGAGGCATGGCTGGGCAATCAGCAGGTCGTCTGCGTCCCAGACATGAAATACGCGGTCGTCGGATGGGATCAGTTCGTCGGAAAGTACCCAAGCCATGAGAAATGATTGGAGAGACCCAGAGGTCGCCGCGGCATTTAAGGATCAGCACTTCGCTCGGCCGTACATCGAGATGATGGATGTGTTCGACAGTTATGTCGGCTACCCATCTCCCGACCAGCAATGGTTGGATCTCGGCTGCGGTTCCGGTGAGCTGTCCAAGATGCTTCGGAAAAAAGGCGTGCAACAGATCATCGGTCTGGACTACAATGAAGGCAATCGCGCTATCTATACTGCCAACGTTGGAGCCAGGCAGGCAAGGTTTATGCGAGGCGACATCTCGCAAGCATTGCCGCTCAAATCATGCTCATTTGACGGAGTTGTGTCAGGGCTCTGCCTCTCGTATGCGGAGTCCGTTGACCCAGCAACCGGCAAGTGGACAGACCGGGCGTATAAGGATGCGTTTCACGAAATCCATCGCATCCTGCGCCCCGGCGGCCAATTTATCTTCTCATCCAACGTTCCCAATCCGAACTTCGCAAGAATTATGACGGATTCGTGGAGAGAAGTCCTCTTCGGCGGGAGATTCTTCCGCTTGATGAGGAACGGACTTGCCATGGTGAGGTTCTCGAAGTGGCTTAAAGATTCCGCGAAAATAGGACGGTTTCATTACCCTCCGATCAGCGAAATCATCAGCATCCTCACCGCCACCGGATTCACAGTCATCGGCTACAAGCTGACCTACGCCCAACAAGCATGGGTCATCAAATGCCAACGCTAATATCCGGTTGACCGCTCCCCTCAGACAGGTGTAAGCTATATGCAACACCAGTCCGGGGGGAGCTTTGTATAAGGAGGGTTATGATAATCAATGTCTTGCTGCTGTCTGTCTTATTTTCATCATTGTTTTTAGGAGGGCTGATATTTTTTAAAAACACTAAAGCCCCGGCAAATTTCTATTACTTTCTCTTCTCAATATTTTTAGCCCTATGGTCATTTGGCATGTGGATGTATGCGAAAGATCCTATCGACTACAACCGAATATTACTTTGGTCTCGAATACTTCATGCAGCAGGATTGCTCGTCGCAAATACCCTGCTGTTTTTTGCAATTGTGTTTCCAAAAAATCAGAGAGTGCCGGTAAAATACCTCTTTATCTCCATACCGACATTGATTTTATGCTATATCACTCTTTTTACTGATCTTGTGATAAAAACTGTGAATTTTTTGCCCGGAAACCGTCAATTGGAATATTCAACACTATACTATCTTTATTTCGGCCTATTCGTGACGTACATGTTGTCTGCGTTAATCATACTGATAAGAAAATATATCGTCTCTTCCGGAATAGAGAAACAACAGATCAAATATATTAGTTGGAGTATCACCGTTGCCAGTACAATAAGTTTTGTCATAAACATGGTCTTACCTGCTTTTGGCAATTTTGTCGCCGCTTGGACCGGACCATTGGTAATTTTTATTATTCTGGCTGCCATCGGGTATGCAATCACAAAACACCATTTATTCGATATGAAGGTTATCGTTTCAGAAGCCAGTGTTGTAATCGTGGGTTTTGCCGCTTTCTCTCAGATTCTTCTCTCCACCAACACCACCGAGTTTTTTCTCCGCGCGATCATTTTCTTGATAATCATATTTGGCGGTTTTCTTTTAATCAAAAGTGTCCAGCATGAGATATCACAAAAAGAAAAGATTCAGAAACTAGCAACCGATCTGGAGAAAGCCAATGAGCATTTGAAAGAGCTTGATAAACTAAAGGATGACTTCTTGAGCATGGCAAGTCATGAGCTCAATACGCCGATTGCCGCGATCGAGGGATACCTTTCGATGGTCTTGGTCGAAGGTATGGGTGGTAAGATTCCTGATAAAGCCCGCGGATATCTCGATACCGTCTTTACATCGGCACAGCGTCTAGCCCATATGGTCAAGGATCTATTGAATGTATCCCGAATAGAATCCAATAGGATCCATATCATCTGGGAGCAAAAGCCGATAGAAGACGTCATCAAACAGGCTGTGACTGAGGTAATGTCCAAAGCAAGAGAGGCAAAACATACTCTGACTTTTGAAGAGCCCAAGAAGACGATGCCCAAAACCTGGTTTGATGTTACCCGCATTACCGAGATTTTGATCAATATGCTTGGCAATTCAATCAAGTACACCGATCCCGGCGGCAAGATTACCGTTAGATGCCACTGCGACGATGACAAGATTGTTGTCGAGGTCGAGGACAATGGCAAAGGCATACCGAAAGAGCGGGCAAAGGCAGTATTTGAGAAGTTTTCTCAGGTCGACGTGATGAAAGATGAGGTCAAAGGCACCGGACTTGGTATGTACATCGCTCAGAAATTTATTGAGCTTCATCATGGCAAAATCTGGTTTCACTCAGATGGCGAAGGCAAGGGCACCACTTTCTTTTTCTCCCTGCCTGTGCTTAAAGAGAAGCCCTTTGATGAGCATGAAGGCGAAGACGCAGTACTTCACTAGATAAGGATCACGGATTACCCTAATATCGGATCTACAAATGGGGGAACTAATTTATAAGGAATTAAGCTATTTGATTGTCGGCATTGCTTATAAGATCGACAACAATTTGGGCTATGGCCTACATGAAAAGACATACGCTGATTTATTCGAGAAGGAATTCATCAATAATCATGTGTCATTTGAGCGTGAACTATATGCTCCAATAATTATCGACGGCCAGACTGTCGCAAAACGCTTTATTGATTTTCTTGTTTCTGATAAAATTGTGGTAGAAATAAAGGTTGGGGATAATAACTATAGATCTGTATTTAACCAAACCTTGGAATATCTGAAGGCAAATTCGTTGAAGCTTGGCTTGATAATACGGTTTAAGCCTTCCGGCGTGCAAATTAAAAGAGTAGTTAACTTCGTTTGATATTCGTTTGATTTGAGCATTCGATCATTCGTTATCCTTATTTCAATGAAAAAGTTTTTCGCTATCTTAATTATTCTTCTGCTGGTGCCTCTATTTATTGTGCTTCTCTTTACGATCAATCTGAAGTTTGCGCTTTTTAATCCTCAGAAACTAAAGGCCGTAATATCGGATAGCAATCTGCCAGCGATCGTCACTTCGTATGTACAGGATAAGATAATCAAGGACAACAATCTCAAATTGGATGAAGGACAGACCCTCGAGGACTTAAACGCCGGCATTAACAAAGAGGAAATTTCCAAGAATCTCAATGGTGCAATAGATCAGTTCTTCGCTGGGATTTCCGATCCTAGCAGCAAAGATATTAATTTCGCGATTTCTCTCCCTATGCAAATTGACGGCCAAAACATGGGTTATGAGAAAAAGTTGGATTTATCCAATCCGACTTATCATCTCTTAGGACAGATCAACATATTTATCCTGACCTTACTGGGCGCCAGCATTTTCGGGCTCCTAATTTTTATTCTCTTGATCTCCGACAGAGCCAAAGGCCGGCTGCAAGCGCTCGGCATTTACCTGATCATTGGGGCAGCGCTGGCATTCCTTTTAAACTTGATTGTCAATTTTCTATTGCCCGGTCTTGCTTCCGCATTATTGAAAGCTTCCGATTTTATCAAGGAGCCACTCCTCATCACCGGAGTCCAAAAAACAGTCGAAAGTATTTTTCAGGACCAGAAGCTTTGGTATTACATCGAATCAGGCAGCTTGCTGATCCTCGGGTTGATCGTTCTCTGGCTCAGCAAATATTTTAATAAAGCCGATCTAAAAGAAATCGACGCTAAGATATAATCAGCGGCAAGTCAACCATTCATGCGCTTCTTCTAAAACCTTCTTAGTTTCCGGATAGGTTACTGTTTTTATCGCCTGCGCAAAAGGCAGCCACTTCCAGCCAGTGATTTCTTTATTATCAATCAATGGTTCGCCGCTAACAAAGGCCGGAAAAAATGTGACGGTCTTGTCCATCAGAACATCCTTATCTTTCCAAAAATAGTGCTCGATAAATTGGACATCCTCCCATATCTCCTGAAAGGAAAGCCCGGTCTCTTCAAAAAATTCCCTCTTTGCTGTCTCCACCGGCGACTCGCCCATTTCGGCGTGGCCTTTGGGCAAACTCCAAAATTCTCCCCCCTGTTCTACTAAAAGATACAGAGGATTATCGGGGTTTTGATTGTCTATCGGGACGATGCCAAAAGAATAATCTTTCATAAGTAACGGATTACTAATTATTTCAAATTACGAATTACCAATATTTTATCTAGCTCTTTATAAATTGTTCGGTCATCGCCTTGCGATTAATTTGTAATTCGGCTAGATCGGTAATCCGTTATGTTAACTAAATGTTAATCTTTTATAAACTCTCCGCGTGGCCTCTACATCGCGCATACAGTATTTGGCAATTTCATCAGACTTCCCTGCCAGATAGTAGTCGTAGACTTTTGAGCCATCGATCCCCTCTTCTTTAGGCGATTGTATGCCTAAAGCAATCGTCAATTTGTGCAAGCTGACGCCGATTGCTCCCCATTTCTCCCATTCCTTCATCGTGTCATAGATCGGAGCTGAGCGGTATCGGGCAAAAGATAGCTCCTGGCTAGGCCTGATACCATGGATAATTGAACGCTTGTAGATAAATCGCAGGTCGAATTCCATCACATTGTGGCCGACAAAGAGATGTGCGTCTTTGGCGATACCCCAAAACTCCTTCAGGATTTCTTTTTCTTCGCCGCTAAGGCATTTCACTTCCTCATCATCAACGGCATATCCGATGCATAAAATCCGGCCGAATTCACCCTGAAAAGAGGTATTGCGGAAGTATGTATCGAAATCCGAGACAACTGTCGTCTTATTGTTTGTCTTAATTTTTTTCTTTTGATCCTCCCAGAGCTTTTTGAGCACTTCTAGCCCCTTTCCATCTGCGGGGATCGTTTCGATATCTAAAAACAGCCTTTTCATGTTTTCCTCTTTTATTTACTCCCATCTTACCAGAAGTCCTTTGCAAAGGGAAAAGTTGGAACATCAGTCAAAAAGAAACGAGTTTATTGATCCGACGTTTTGGCACCTTTCTCATTGAAAGCTCGTTGTGCAAAACGTAAGGTTAGCAGTGGATTTAAAATAATCAAATTAAAAGTTTATGGAAGGAGGTGATCAAGATGGCAAACATGTCAAACGGAAACAACAAAGGACGAACCACAGTCGCCGAAGCAGGCAAAAAGGGTGGTATGCGGACTCGCGAAAGTCATGGCCATGATTTTTATCAAAAAATCGGCCAGATGGGTGGAGAGACAACCAGCCGCGAGCACGGACCGGAATTTTATCAGGAAATCGGGCACAAGGGCGGACAGCGTGTAAAACAGTTGATCAACGAAGGCAAGGGTACTGAGCGCAGATAAATATCGATAACTAAGAAGCCAACTAGCCGATTTGCTAGTTAGCCAAAAGAGAGTGAGGTGATTAAAGTGGCAATGAGAGGAAATATGGATAAGGGCGGAATGACCGTCCAGGAAGCGGGTCGGAAGGGCGGCACACGAACCAGTCAGACGCATGGCAGAGGTTTCTATCAGGAAATTGGCCGCAAAGGCGGTCATCGTGTCCGTGATTTGATAAATAGGGGCAAAAGCATGGAGAGCAGATAATATCAAATAGCTACTGGCTAATTAGATTGCGAGGTGATTCAAAATGGCAAGAAATAACAATCAGGGCGAGACAACCGTTTCGGAAGCCGGCCACAAGGGCGGCACCAGAACTGCCCAGACTCACGGCCGTGAATTCTATCAGGAAATCGGGCACAAGGGCGGCCAGAAGGGCGGCGAAGCTACCAAGGAAAAGTATGGTCCGGAGTTTTATTCGGAGATCGGCCACAAGGGCGGTCAGCGGGTTAGGGAATTAATCGATGAAGGCAAGCAAAGCGAGAGATAATCTCGCAGAAAGAAAAAATGGCTAAAAGTAAAGGAAACATGACTGTTCGTGAGGCCGGTAAAATCGGCGGCGAACATACCAGTGAGTCTCATGGCCGTGAATTCTATCAGGAGATTGGTCACAAAGGTGGCGAAGCTGGCGGCCAGAAGGGCGGCGAAGCTACCAAGGAAAAGTATGGTCCGGAGTTTTATTCGGAGATCGGCCACAAGGGCGGTCAGAAAGTGAAAAAGCTGATTGAGGAAGGAAAAGAGTCCGAAAGATAGTAAATCTCGAAATTAACGACTTAAATATGCAAAAGTCCCCCGCGGGGGACTTTTGCTATACCTGTTTTTCCGTTAAAATGGTGATTAGATATTTACAATGGATAATATGAATGCAGCCCAAATAAAGCTTCTTGATATACTTAAAAGCGAAAAAGCGTTGATAATGCTTGCGCCGAGTTTCCCGATTGACTATGAATATCCGGCAGTCATCGGCATGCTCCGTGAGCTTGGATTTGATAAAGTGACGGAGCTAACCTTTGGCGCAAGGATAGTGAATTATTGGTATGCGGAATATATCAAAGCTCATCCCGATCAGAAGTATTATATTACTTCTCCCTGTCCGACCTGTGATTTGCTCATCAAAAACAAATATCCGCAGTTGCTCCAATATCTGATGCCTTATGCATCCCCGATGTCTGCTATGGCCAAGATAGCGAAGAAAAATTTTCCCTCGCACAAAATTGTTTTTGCTTCTCCCTGTATGGCCAAACAGATGATTGAGGCGCCACGGTATCCCGAGGTGCTGGATCTGGTAATCACCTTTAAAGATTTACAAGAAATATTTGACCAAAGAGAGATCAAAGCTGCAAAATACTCCGAAGATTCGTCTCTGGCGTTTGATTCTTTTTATGAAGAGGATACAAAAATATACCCTATCTCGGGAGGACTGGCCGAGACTGCAAAGATACGGGAATACTTCAAGGAAGAAGAAGTACTGGTTACCGACGGCATTGCCAACTTACTCAAAGCTTTCGAGGAAATTAAAGATGGCACAACAAAATACCGTTTCTTTGATATTTTGAATTGCCCGGGCGGCTGCATTGGTGGTCCCGCTCTCTCAAACAAAAACTTATCGATCGAAGAGAAAAAGAAAAGAGTGCTTGATTACAAGACAAAGGCCGAGAAGACAGCTAAGCCAAATCCCGGCCAGGTAGAATCAGAGACCGATCTGGATTTCAACGTCAACTTTAAGATCTAATATTTCAGGCCATTGTCATTGCGAGGAATCCGCCAGTGGGCGGAGACGAAGCAATCTGTTCGAATGATTACCGCGGCCTTCAGCCTCGCAATAACAGCACGGTGTAATTTAGTAATTCTCCGCCAATAGTTCATAAAAAGCTTGGGGATGAGCACATGCCGGGCATACTTTGGGCGCTTCTGTTCCTTTGTGAACATATCCGCAATTGCGGCATTTCCAGAAAACTTCGCCGTCTTTTTTAAATACTTGGCCGCTCTCAATATTTTCTTTCAACTTCAAATAGCGCTTTTCGTGATGCTCCTCAACCTCGCTGATCTCGGTAAACACTTTGGCTGCCTCGTCAAATCCTTCGGTCTTGGCGGTTTTTGCAAAGTCTGGATACATAAATGTATGTTCATGTTTTTCACCGGCAGCCGCCACAGCAAGGTTTTCGACCGTGTCCTTGACGACGGGGAAGTCAAATGCCTCAAGTGATGATTCTGTCGGCTCACCTAGTAGCTTCATCAATCTCTTGGCGTGCTCCTTTTCGTTATCGGCTGTCTCCTCAAAAATACCGGCGATCTGCTCAAATCCTTCTTTCCGCGCCTGCGATGCAAAAAAAGTATACTTGTTGCGTGCCATGCTTTCGCCGGCAATAGCTCTGACGATGTTCTTTGGCGTTTCCTTGTCCATATTTCTCCTTTGTAAATTATTTACAATTATACCAGAAAAATACGTACTTCCAAATTGACATTTTTACCTAAATGTATTAGAATATTTTATGAGAGTAGATATAAATGGCAGCCCTTACTGTGCATAGCACAGAGTGATCAATGATCATTTATCAATAACCATTTAAGTATCATTTATCCAATTATTCGTTTATGAATTGGAACTTGAATATTGAATGAACATTGAGCCGCCAGCTGGCGGATTGAAAATTGAATATTCTGCGCTATGCGCAGCTGGGGGAGGAAAGTCCGGGCACCAAAGAGCAGGATGCTCGTGAAAATGAGCAGGCCGTGAGGTTTGAGAACAGCGCAACAGAAAATAAACCGCCCCTCACCCTTCCTGGATCAAATTCGCCTTGCGAATTACCAGACGCAAGTCTATCCATGAAGGGTGAGGGGTAAGGGTGAAAACGTGAGGTAAGAGCTCACGCGTTCGGCGAGTAATCGTCGTCTGTGGCAAGCCTCGTCCGGTGCAAGTGGGGTGGACCGTTTGAAATAACTTTGGCTCGAAGGTTTCAAAAGGCCCTCACGCTTAGATAGATTGTCATTTCCGCCATCCGGCGGAGACAGAACCCGGCTTATGATTTACTCTCAAATTACCCACAAATATGGCCCTTCGCTGGGTCTCCAGTGGGAGAAAACACCTCGGCATTTCGCCGAGGTGTTTTTGATTTTGTTAATACTTTTTCATACCATGCCCCACAAAGTATTCCCTAGTCAATCAATTTATTGCTATATATAGATTAGCTCCGTGACAGTCCGGAGACTATATCCTACGCTCATGGGGAGGTTAAACCATGAATACGAATAGTCCTGCTGCCACAGAGCAGCACCAACGGGAACTGGCTCAGCGCAGAGAGCGACTCAATGCCTTAGCAAAGAACATGCGAGGTATGCGCAACGGCGCCAGCATCCTAGACTGGCTGCAGAGTCATTCGATCAACGTGCCAGACTTCGATATCTATCAGCTCGTCGAACAATTTGGACAGCTCGATCTATGCAATATCGATGTGATTACAGGCGTTCCTGTCTGTAAACATGCTGTATTGCAACACCTCGTTGATTACCAAATTATCCCCTTCTCTGTTCCTTCTGGCCTCTGGGATCCGATCAAGGACATCCCCCCGGCCGACGATCCGGCACCTCCGATCAATCCTCCGCCTCCGGCTTCTGGCACAGCGACAGCATCTGCTACCGCCAACCCGGACAACGCAGGCCAGGATGATGACAAGGATGTAAAGGACAAAAAGCCGGCACTACCCGTTTTCTTCCTAACTCCGGTTAAGGGGGAGGACCTGCCAGTTGAAGACGGCCCGCTAAACTATGACCAGCTCGCCGATGTCTTCCGCCGATGACACAAGGGAATCCATATTCTCGATCTGGCGAATAGGATTATCGATGGCGGCTTTTTCCCCCAATTCTCCGGTTCCCTTCAGAATTTGGCTACCAATCTGCGCTGGTTCCAGGCAGTATGTCCAAACAATAGCGGCAATCCAAAGTGCACAATTCTGATCGGTCAGTTTCTGGTCTGGGCGATGGGCGAAGAGGTACAGAAACGCGCGCCGGAGAGATTCAGGGGATATGTACCCTTTATTGCAGATCCGTCATCTTCCAATGAAGGAGATGGGGATCCCGAAGATTCCGTGCCAGCACCACCGTTCCCTGTATCGCCACTTACCCTGGAAGAGTTGCCCACCGGTAACGATCCACTACCTTGTAACTGGCTCGGTCCGAAGTTCAAAAAATGGCACCCTGGGACAATCCCTATTTTCGCCGACCTATTGCTGTCCCAAGGGTATTTACCCGGATTTGCTGAACATCGGCAACAGGTAATCACCAACCTGCAAGCCTTTCAGGCTGCTACAATGGAGCCAAGATGTCCGTCCAGTCCGCACTGTCATCGCGTGGTCGGAGCATGTATCTGTCACCTAATGGGTGCGCCAAGAGAACGCTGGCCCAATAAGTACAAGGATATCAAACTGTCGGAGTTTATGCCTCGAGTTGTGCCGACTGTTCCGGCTCAACCTGTTTCTGAACCTGCTGGCAGTTCTGATACAGCAGCTACTCTAGAAGCAACATCTGTGCATGAGATGCGTACTCGAATTACGCATCTGCTTGAAGGAGTTTGCCAGGAAAAGATGACGCCGTCCATGGCAGCTACGCCTTTGCCGGCTGCTGCTGACCAGTTCACGACCTTGCAGACCGCGCTGGACGAAGATCCGGAAGCAGCTTTGGCTTCGATCTTCGACCTCATCATGCGCCGCTTCTCCGGCACCTCTACTCTCGAAGCCAAAGTGTATGAGCTGGAGCATCAAACGCCCGAGCCCGTCGTCACGACGGCCGATCCGGAGGAAATCATCCG